>OBRH01000009.1_pt1 | contig 168455 bp, 265 predicted proteins | sample 1475571 | NCBI WGS metagenome assembly OBRH01 (sample SAMEA3360674, study PRJEB22359) | human gut metagenome | biome: ENVO:urban biome; feature: ENVO:human-associated habitat; material: ENVO:feces | place: Bangladesh | collected 2011 | reverse complement strand
CGTCGCGCTGCTGTTCCGGAGTCAGAGAGTTAAAGCGAACTGCATAACCGGATACGCGGATGGTCAGCTGCGGATATTTTTCCGGATGCTTAACTGCATCTTCCAGCGTTTCACGACGCAGAACGTTAACGTTCAGGTGTTGACCACCTTCAATTTTAACTGTAGGTTGTGTTTCAATTTCAATTTCACGGGCATGCAAACCGTAGAAAATTTCTGGGTCTACAAAAGAGTCCTCTTTAAAGGTTTTAGAGACAATAATTCGTGCTTGAATACCATCTTCAAAATAAATAGTACCTTTATGTGTGCCTTCAAGAATTTGATATGCTTTCATATACCCTCTCAATTAGAAAATAAATTTATCCAAGATTGCTCTTTAATTAAAAATGGCTCAGAATCATATGCCATCAAACTTTGGGTGATTAGTCCTTTAAAAGGTCCATCAATAAATTCCATGGTAAAATATGGAATTTTATTCATTAATCTTGCATTAGGAGCAGTGCACAAAACTCTGCATCCTTTGAATACGCCTTTTTGTAATTTGTATTGCTTAGGATAAAATTCGCTCAAGACGTTGTTATTTGCCAAAATTTCAAAATGATTCACCAATTTATTTTTAATAGTTTTTGGCGAAAAATAAAGATATTCGAAAAGTTGCGTGTCTGTCATCATTGCATCCCAATTACGAAAAACTGCGGACGAGTAATACCACCGATGCAACATTTACTATTGCAACAGTATTGTACAGTTTCAATATGAATATCGTAAATTTTATCCATATCAGGAGATTTAACAGGCTCATCGATTATATACAGAATTCGAGAAAGCGTTAAACCTCTGAACTTGCTACCTCTATTACCAACAAAACTACGGACAGAATCAGTAAATAAACGGAATCGAATATCATCGCTAGAATAACGAGAAAATTCTTTTTTAATGTGGTCCGCAGAAATTTTAGCGTAAGATGAAGTATTAGAAAGAACAATAACTGTTCCACCGTCATACAACCAATTAGCAGCAAAGTTAGTCACAGCAATTGATTTACCGGATTGACGTCCACCATCTAGTCGAAGTGTGCAGTATTCTTTAAATAAATGTGGCGAATCAGGTACATAAAATCCACTATTACAAATTTCTTCTACTCTAGCATCAGAATGGTGTGTAAAAGCATTCATCAGGGATAGATAAGGACCAGTTAAAAATGTTCTCATTTTGTTATCTCTAAATTTGGGCCATTCCATGGCGCATGAATTTTCCATTTCTGTATTTACCCATTACCGCACTTGGGCTCGACCTTATTACAGGTTGGCGGGAATCCCTCATAGAATCATGAGGTCCAGCTTGTTCCCATGTTATTTAAATGTAAATATTTTTGCCGTAATACTTATACCAGTGTGGCTTCATTAAAATTTTTCATTGAGTCGTTGTTGACTCAATTTAATAGCTGATTTGCATGGATTATAATCATTTTTCCATTCTGCTGGAATATCGCTGATGTCAGGAACTTCAGTATCTTTTATACTAAACCCACGTTTTAAGCATTCCATTATAATGTCTGATTGACGTTTTCGCAAAAATTCTAACTTATCGTAAAAGAACGTGACATGACCAGAACCTAAAATAAACTCGGAAGATATTTTAAAATCTTTAACCCGTTTACCATTTGCCACGTGTTTACGAACTATACCAAAAACACGTGGCAATTCACGGTATTCCGCAATTAAATGTTGGTCAGCAAGTTCAGATACTAAAGTCAAATTAATACGAGTCATTTTATCTCTCCAAGTAACTGTGAATATACTATCACAATTCTAGGAGAAAATAAACTGTTATTTACCTTTAATTACTTTAGCTGCTTCGATAGCCGCTTGCTGAAGGTCATCCATAGACATACCGAATTTAGAAGCAAAGTTATCAATTTTCTTTTCGACAGCATTCAAAGGCTTGGCCTGTTTACCTTCATTAGCGCCAGGAAGAGCGAGAATACGCTCTTTGTCAATATAAAGGCTTACAAGTTTCTTACGGTCTTTATCGGACAAATCGTGAAATGAATGGGCCTTTTTATTTATAGCGGCTTCTAATTTACCTGCACTCACTCGCGCTTCAGTAATAAATTCTTGATATGTTTTCATATGTTTCCTTTAAATATTTTAATTAGTAATTGTGAATATACTATCGCAGTTTTAGGAGAAAATAAACAACTTTATAGATTTTTATACGCATCCCAAGTGCCAGTCCTAAACGTAGCGATGACTCGTTTTGCACGGTTAGGTGTTTGATTATACCATCTACTTTTAGCTAAGTTAACTGCTGCTTCATCCCAGCGTTTTTGCTGGAGCATGCGTAAAGAATTAGTAAATCCTGCTACGCCGGTTTCTCCCATTTGGAAGACCATGTTAATCAATGCACAGCGGCGAACAGCATCAAGAGAATCATAAACTGGTTTTAATTTAGCATTTCTCAGAATTCCGCGAACAGCAGCATCAACATCCTGATTAAAGAGTTTTTCGGCCTCATCTTTTGTAATTACACCATTACAATTACGCCCAATAGCTTTATCTAATTCAGATTTAGCAACACTTAGTGATGGACTTTTAGTAAGCAAATGACCAATGCCAATAGTGTAATAACCTTCTGTGTCTTTATAGATTTTAAGTCTAAGACCTTCATCTATACGTAACATTTCAAATATATTCATAATACCTCCTAAGTATTTATAGAAGGTATTTATAAATTAAAAGAGGCTGTTCATTATTCGGTAAAGTGAAGGGCCCATCACATATTGCCACTGAGTACGAGGAATAAGAGCAAAAGCATCCATCTCTGGAATCATACCGCCATCTTTATTTTCAAAATAAGACTCGCAATGGCAATTTCTAAACATCTCATGCTCTACTGGAATCGTATAATAAAATAACTGTAAGTCTTTATTACTAGAATATTTAAATACACCTAAGTCTTCTAGAAGGTCTGGATTATAATCAATAAAACCAGTCTCTTCTGAGCATTCTCTTTTTGCAGCTTCCAGTGCATTCAAATCAGAACTTTCTACACGGCCTTTTGGAATATCCCAGCGATGCGCCATCATTCCAGGTTTACGAGAACCGGTAACTCGTCCCATAAATAAATCTTTATCTTCTGTCATAAAGATAATACCAGCTGATAATGTTTTCATTTTAATTTCCTGCATTCAGTGATAAAATTATTTAAATTTTGAGCATATTTCTTTTCATCAAAAATCTTTTGTTGTCTGCGCATCCGCCATGGCATTTCAATGAACATGTACCATATTCCTGATAATATTGATGCTGTAAAAATATTAACAAGTATGGTTAAAAGAATCCAATCTCCTATTCTGTCCATTGGATTTTTTATAAAAAAGTAAAATACGAATGATGACACAGGAAGACTAATGATATACCACAGAATCATAATCTTATCTGTGAACCATTCAGCATTCGTTAACTTAGCACGACCATTATGAATACACACGAATTTATCATCTGTTACAGTAGATGGCTTAACTGCTTGATATCCCATTCTAAACTCCCTAATTAATCGTTTCTTTGTATCTTCAGAACAGCCGCTCCAGTCAACTCTATCAACTGAAATGCCATCGTCCCCATCATCTAAATCATACCAGCGAGTTTTTAAAATCATTTAATTTTCCTACAATCACTCACAAATTCTTCCATTGATTCTTTTTCAATATAAGACATATAGCTATTATATTCCTTTAATTGTATTTTGTAATCCTTTTTTCTTTGCCAATTTATTTTAAAATTATCATAATGAAAATATAACATGGTACCAAAGAATGAAAATAATGAAATCGCTATAGTATAATGAAGTTCACTCCAAACCTCTGTTATAATTGCTGAACCATCGACGTTTAAAATAAAACAGTCAATCATTAATCCAATAAAACTACCCGCAAGAGCTGCAAATACTGATACAGCAAGAATTAACATTGCCTCGAGAAACGAATATTTGACTTTATTTAGTTTTGGCTTTTGCATCGTGATTCCTTAACAAATTTCATAATTTCATCAAATTCATACATATCTAGCTTAAGCTGGTGTTCCTTTTTGATCTTTTTACACTGAGCTTTCCATTCACGTACACGTTTACGATAATGTCTTCCTTGATACCAATATCCTACCCAATTTACAGGTACTAATAAAAATGGAACTACTAATGGAAGAATTAATACTAACAGAAATATTATGCCAGATTCAATATCAGTCATAACGTCTATAACCATTCCAGCAATCAGCAGAATCACAAATGATACAGCTGTCACAGGACCTATTAATACATCAGTAGAAATTAGCTGACGCTTTGGTTCATACTTCACAGGTTTACTTGGAAGGTATAGTGATGGCTTTGACATATTCTCTACATTCCTTAACAAATTTTTCTAATAATAAATCGCTTTCAAAATTGGGATTTTCTACGAATTTATCAAAAAGATCATCAACAATAGTTAAGATATTCTTTTTACTAAGAATACGCTTATTTTCATATTTTGTTTCAGAGTCAACTATAAGAGTAAAGAAATATTTCTTTCCCTGAAATTTTACCGTAGTATCAATATAAAATAAATTTGATTTTTGTAAATTACGTTTAAACCATGCATCACTTAAACTATAAACGCCAAGATAATCATAATCGTCGTTTAAATAACAAACCGTCCATTCAGGAGAAATGAAATCAGTAAATTCAACATCAAAATCACACGTCAATGAATGAATTGATTCAATACTGTTAATGAGTATTCCAGGACGTATTAAAGACTTTTTACCTCTAGAAAATCTTCCGGAAAGGCTTTCATCAGTTTCATATGAAGACCCCCAATAGTAATTACGTCCTTCTGCCACGCGTTTAAGAGCATTTAGTAATTGGTCTGGAACATCAACCTGTCTTTGGAACTCTTCAAACATTGAATTGAAATCACTTTGCATTTTCATTTTCATTCCTATTTACTCCAAGTATAAGGGGCCGAAGCCCCTTATCATTATTTCAGAGAATTAATGTATTCCTGAACATCGGCAGAGGTAGTTTCAACACCAGAAATATTACCGTTAAAGGTTTCAACTCGAGCAAGGGTATCTTCAATATCAACCTTAGTCAGTGCTGCAATTTCAACTACATCATCGGCAGTACTAATTCCAAGGGCATTTGCTGCACGAGTTTCACGGATATATTCCAATTTAACCGCAAGTTCTTGACGAGCATCATCTAACTCAACTACTTTCTTGGCGATTTCAATTCGCATTTCAGCATAACCGTCAGCCTTAGTAGTCAACTGCTCAGCTGTTCGACGATATAGTAAACCGAGTTTAGCATGCATTGTTACATCTTGGCCTTCGGAAAGAAGTTTACGAATTTCACGCTCTTTTGATTCGGCCTGTCGATTCTTTTCGATAACAAGTTCACGAATACGTTTTTCTTCGTTAATAGATTTAACAGAAGCAGTTTTTAGATCTTTAATTTTATCAAGTAGTTTTGCTGCTGCAGCAGTATACTGTTCTTCGACAGATAGATTTTTAGCCATAGCAGAACCAAGTTTAGTGCGAATAAACTCAACAATTTTCTTCAGTATGTTCATAGTATTTCCTTAGGTTGATTAAGATTTAAAATCCGTAAAAGTAGTATTATACTCTATCATCAAGTTACAGGCTCATAATATCTCAATCATGAGCCTATGTAAACTTATTTCATATTATTGAAATATTCTTCTGCGATTTCGTCGTTATCGTGGTAAACTTTAGAAGACAGTTTAACATAACCTTCTGCTGTGAACATATTAATCACAACCTTTACAGTATACCACTGTCCGTCTTCATTACCCATTACTGCGTAAGTTTCAAACATCGGATGGTCAGGACCGATAACTTTAATATCATTCACTGTACGACCGAAATCTTCTGAAACGCATTTCATAAAGAAGTTGAACAGTTCGCCGTAATTATCCATTTCATTCTCCAAGTTGTTTTTCTGTATCAGTAGTTGATAGTTGTATAGTACCATGGAAGAACAGGGATGTAAACCGTTTTGTGAAAAAATTTTTAAAAAGTTTTATGGAATTCTGGGGCAGGGAGGGGCAATTAAAAGGTAGGATAATATATTATAAAGGGTATAAACTAAATGATGCCTAGAGAGGCCCGGAAAGGCCTAGATACCAAAAAGCCCCAACCTTTTGGTCGGGGTTAAGAATGTTATTTGATTTGTTTAGCAGACCAAATGCGGTCTTTAATAATTTTTTGAATGTCTTCAACATACTCAAGAGAGTGAACGTGTGGATTATCTTTGAAACTATAAGCACGGGCTAACTTTTGGCCTTCGGTTTTGATTACTAAAAGCTCTTTAAGGATAGCTTCATATTTAGCGATAATTCCTTTAACGATATTTTTTTCTTGTGCCGCTTTAGGATCTGCTTTAGGAGCAGGTTTACCCGAAGGCTTTGCAAAAGCAGCTCCAGTAGCAACTAAACTTTTCCAGGCCATACTAACTGCATTTCCCGTAAATCCTTCTGCTTTCATGTCGCGAGCAAATTGGAATCGTGATTCGTCAGAAGCATCTTTATAGGAATATTTACCCGCTGCAATGGCTGCTTTTGCGACAGCTTGAATTTCGGTGCTAGATGCTTCATTTAACACCGCTTCATTTAAAAATTGAGCATATGATTTCATCTTATTTCCTGTTTTAATTCGTGGATTTAATATACTACTATATTTATACTAAAAAGCCCCAACCTTTCGGTCGGGGCTAAGCCTTGCGGCAACCTTGTCGGGGTTCCACCTGCTAAGGCAAGTGTTTGTATGAAACGCCGGGATTCGAACCCGGTTATTAAGTAGTTGACGCTACTCAATATTTTTAAAAGGCCATATCTCGACCATATCCGAACGTTCCGTCAAAAACGCTACTCGGCTTACGGCAAAGATATTTCCTCGAATCGATAATTCGGTGCGCCGTTTCAGCTGTGATAGTAAAGAACCAGAACACAGTAAAACTGTGGGAGGAACTATACTCCAGGGAACATCAGTCCGACGACTTACCGGTAGCGACCCGGTTTCTTAATATTCTTTTAAAGTATCAATCTGTTCACGACGTTTACGCCATAAATCAATTGCTTCATACGCAGATTCAGCATTTCTAATTAGTCGGCATTTGTGTAAAGACTTATGATTTTGATATTGTGTAGATAACGGAATTTTATCTAAAAGGTCTTTACGTTCAAAGTATTCATAACCATCTAAGCCAAATGAACGATTTTTAAGAAATTGCCAATGACCGTATTCGTTTTCGACATAAACATAATCTGCGTGCTGATAAAGCAAATTAATTACACGTTCAGAAATAACAGTGTCATTGTGATTAAAATAAAATGTTAAATCATGAACTACTAAATAAACATTACCTTTCATATTTTCCTCACTTAATTGGTCGAGGCAGTAGGGATCGAACCTACGACCCAGGACTTAGAAGGTCCTTGCTCTTCCTTCTGAGCTATGCCTCGGATTTGGCGGACGTGATAGGATTCGAACCTATAACCAATCGCTTAACAGGCGATCGCTCTGCCATTGAGCTACACATCCAAATTGGTGGGGAGTGATGGAGTCGAACCACCCGAGTCGCAATGACAATGGATTTACAGTCCACACCGCTACCTCTACGGGATAACTCCCCAAATTAATTTGGTGGCCCTGGGTGGAATTGAACCACCATCTGGCGATTATGAGTCGCTTGCTTGAACCTTCCAGCTACAGGGCCTTGGTGCTGATTGACGGAATCGAACCGCCGACCTTCTCATTACAAGTGAGTTGCTCTACCTACTGAGCTAAATCAGCAAAACTGGCGGAGGCGATAGGATTTGAACCCATGAGTCGCCGGAGCGACTGCCGGTTTTCAAGACCGGTGCATTAAACCACTCTGCCACGCCTCCAGTCTCCATACAAGGATTTGAACCTTGGACCTCCTGATCCCAAATCAGGCGCTCTACCAAACTGAGCTACACGGAGTAAATTAAATTGGAGCGGATAATGAGAATCGAACTCACATCATCAGATTGGAAGTCTGAGGTAATACCATTATACGATATCCGCAAATTTGGTGCGAGAAGTGGGACTCGAACCCACAAGGAAATCATTCCGCAGCATTTTAAGTGCTGTGCCTTTACCAATTTGACCATTCTCGCTCTATATTATTTATTACGTGAAAAAGATTGTTCTATCAATTCTGGACACTTTCGTTCTATCCATTTTCTAGCTTTTTGTGGGCTTATACCTATTATTTTAGCAGCTTTACTAACCCATCCAAATTTAGAATAATCAATTTTAACTAATTCTTCGTAAATTTCATCAGTTAAAATGTTTTCATTAATATTTACCAGTAAATGATATAATTTATTATCATTAGCAATTTTAATGAATCTTTTATAGTTTCCGCCTTTACTTAAACCTAATGAAGTAATTGCAGATGATATAGTAGCCGAATTTAATAATGCGTTTAAAATTTCTTCATCACTAACATTATAACGCTTTTTATTATTTTTAATATTTTTACCAGCAAAAGTATCAGTTTGCGAATGGCAATTTGGACATAATAATCTTAAATTTGATTTAAGATGATTTTTGTTATTTCCATCAATATGGTCTAATTGCAGAACAATATGCTTATTTTGCCATTTTGAAATTTTACAAATTGCACACTCATATGGAAAAATATTTTCTTTTATTATTTTATCTTTCAGCTTTCCTGTACTAAAATTTGGATGTTTTCCTTCAAAAATTTCAGCTAATTTAGTATCCATAATATGATTCCCAATTATTAACAAAGGCTCTTAAGCAAGAACCCTTGATGATAGAGGGTATTAATCAGTGCGATATGAGTTAATAATAACAAATAATTCTTAAAGCAAATTAAACATTTTAACGGTCGGCAAAACAATTTCTTCTTCTATATAAGAGTATTTAACACTCTCAACTACACGCAAAAAATCATAATCATAATACTCAGAAGCATTACCTAAAATATTAATAAGTCCTTCAAGCACTTTATTACCATTCACAAAAAATAAGTCAAATACACGTTCTTCATCTTCTTCAGATTTATTACCAAGATCAACTTCTATGCGAAAGACCTTTTTAATGAATTCTGGATAAAGCTGGTCTGAGAACAGTCCTTCAACCAAGTATTCATAAATAAAAAGAGATTGCTCGCTGAACAAACCATTACCGCAATAGCGCTCAATTTTAGTACTAGAATATCTGCTTTTAAATTTCTTTAAAAGATACTGAAATTGTAAGATTTCATGCTCTTCTACGCCAAACAGTGTTTTAGTTTTATAGTTGTCACCATCATTTTCCCAGGTAGTGACATCAATTACGTAGCCCTGCGGAATTGTAGTACCTAAACAAATATTCATTTTTCACCACGCTGCGTTAATGTAAGTATATTTAATACATTCAAGACCCAAAGGATTCTTGAAAATATCATATTCAAGAGGACCTTTTTCTGTTTCAATAAAGAAATCAAAATTTACTGTATTAAATTTACGTTCTTCCTTCACTAATTTAACTTGAGAAGATGAACGGTCAATGTAAACCTTTTCAACTTCAAAACATGTTAAAATGCCATAATCATCAATCAAAGCTTTAGCCGCGTCTTGATCATATTTATATCCATTTTCAATGGATGATACTTTCGCATAAAGAATCATTATCAACCTTCATCAACAATAGTGTGAGTATTGGCATTTACGATTTGCCACCAATCAAAGCGATTAGAATCCATCGGTTTGTTTTCATTTTCTTTGATAATGTCACGGAGTTCATCTTCAGAGAATGCTTTAGCAATTAAATCGGTATACCCACCACGGGGATAATAATTATCACCTGCAAACAAAAGGAAATTTACCTTCCCGGAAGGAACATATGCTTCCTTAGGATACTTGTTTCCTGCGTGGTCAACCACTTCAATATAACGGTAAGGAATATCGGTTCTTTCAACCCATTGCCATGCCGACGCAGGGGAATCGAAAGCATCTACACCTAAACGATTATCTTCATCTTTAGACGGATTATTTTCGTAATCCGCATATACATAATATTCAACGTTCATTATTCACCTTTAGAAATTTTATCCATAACAATAGCAATTAAACCAATTAAAAATGCTACTACAAGTGAAAAAACATTTTCTGCCGTAGTCAATAATCCGCATATAAATCCAACAAACATTGAAAAACTGAAAGCGGAAGCAGAAATTGCAATAGCAACATTTCGAATTAATTCACAACGTTTCATTTTATTCTCCTCAGTAGTTGATAGGGTAATAGTATCACTACCCCATCTAAAAGTAAACTTATTTTTTACGAAAAATTGATTTATTTTCTGCTGCCCATTTTTCAATAACTGCAGCAGGACCAGTAACAACAATTTTATCACCGTAATCTTCTGCGGCGAGTTGACCGAAATTATCTAATGCATCACGAAGAACTCCATGAGGCATTTCACCCATTTTATCTTTCTTGCCGGTGTAAATAAACTCAACTTTTACATCAGAAGATTCAGCGATAAATTCTTTGAAAGTTTTCATTTTAGTTTCCATTCGATTATTTTGTTTTGATAGGGTAATAGTATCACAACTAAAACCCTATGTAAACAACTTTGTGAAATTATTTTAAATCTTCTAATCGTTTCTTCATCTTAGAACCATTTTTAGCAATTTCTCCTGCATCGGAGCATAACGCTAAAAGTGCTTTAACTTTAGTTTGGTCTCCTTTAAAAGATGAAGGATCTACTGCAGCAGCAAGTTCTTTAATACGAGAGAAAAGACGCTCAGCTTCAGCTAAAGCCATTCCAAGCTTTACTTCCATACCGTGGGAAGATTCAGTGATAGTAGTTTTTGCAGCAAACTCTTTGAAAGTTTTCATTTTATTTTCCTAATTAATTTTGATGAGGTAATAGTATCACTACCTCATCAGCATGTAAACAACTTTGTGAAATTATTTTAAATCATCTGCCCAATCGAGTTTAAGAGGCTCTTTGTATTCACGATCTAATACGACCGGAATTTGTACATCACCGCTAAATGATAAGGGCCCAACATTATAAGACAATGTTATATGCGGTGTGTAATCATCAAAATCATGTGTAGCACCTAGTGCCCGCGCATACATGTGTCGACAGCGCAGATATTCAGAATCTAGCACAAGTACAAGAGTCGATCCATCTTGTGTTTTCCATACTTCTAAATGTCCAGAAGAAGCTACTTCAAAACTTCCGCTTGATGGAACATACGGAACATTTACTCTTGAATAACATATGGTCGAATGAATTTTTTCTCTAGGAACTGGATTAGGAACACGTAAAGAGCGCTGAAGTTCTTCCAGCGCATCAAGTGTTAATTCTGAAAACTTAGCTGCTACATAAAGACCCGTTGAAAAGTCTTTAAATTCCATTATTCTTCATCTTTTGCTTCATCAGCAGATTCAGCAGTAAGATTCTTGACGGCTTCAACGATTTCTTCAACTTTGATAGTATCGCTAGTGATACCTACTGCATAAGCAATTTCAGCCAAAGTTCCTTGCAGAATTTTGGATTCTTCCATCAGACGAGCCGCTTGGTCCTGCGTATCAAGAATACGAGACTTCAGAGTTACGATTTCAGCAGACAGTTTTTGTTCAATAGTTTGTTCAGACATTATAGTACCTTTAGTGTATTTTTAATTTTAGAAAAAAGTTCTTCAAGAGAACCATCGTTCGTAATTACTAAATCACCATCACGAATTGGCAATCCAGCTTCTGTAATATGTGTATCATTGGATTTTTGACCAGGACGAACTACATGAATTACTGTAGCACCCATCGCCCTAGCCGCATCCATTTCATGGTCTTGACGAGTATCAGGAACGATATAATAATCATAACCTGAGTTAAATTTATCAAGATAATCTAAAGCAAATAATTTTACCCAATACATGCGGTCGAAGTTATTAACAATCAAATCCGTACCCAGGGCTTGCATCAGACGACGGACTGACCATTGATCTTCAATATTATTTATAACGTCAGCAATCTTATTAAATGCTACGAAAGTAACTGATTCTTTTCCTTCGTCATCAAAAACAAACACACCTTTAATTGGGCTTTTACTATTAAGATAGCAAAATGCTTGTTCCATAATCGTAATTACTTCTAATTTAGTCAGATTTAAATTAGTCTCACGATCATAGTCAATTCCTTCAAACTCTCTACGAGTTAAGCAAGGATAGTCAGTGTTTGCTGCAAACACACCCCATGCATAAGCCAATGCATCTTTAATAGGACCAGCAAGTTGATATTTAACTGCAGAATAATTTTCCATGATAAAATCTGCAGTAGTATCTTTTCCACTACGCTTTACACCACTTAAAAAGATTAGTTTCATATGTTTCTCCTCAAATTTAGTTAAGATTATAACACATGAAACTGAAGCATTAAACTTCTGCTATAATTTTACCATCTTTTTCTACTTGAAAATACGTATAAGGAATCGTTGCTGTGCATACTAAAGCTGGGTCTGAATCTTCCGTGTAGCTGAATTCTACTTCAGATAGGTCAGAAACCCAGGGCTTATAAAAATTTATTGACATCACGATTTCAGTTTTACTATTATCTAAAATGTAAAGCGTAATGTATTCAGGACCTGTTTTTTGGGCAGTATTTTCACCTGTAAGATAGTTACTAGTTCCTAGCATCCATTCATACATTCCTATCCACGACTTAAGCTCTTCATCAACTATAAATCTCACGATGAGTGGATCGTACTCAAATGTAACTCCTGGACGTTGTGCTCTGCCTAGTCCAAACGGCCCAGTCACGGTATCAGTAACAGGTATTCTAATTCCTGGAATAGGAACTGACTGAGCATTTAAAGTAAAAGCAGATGTAGTATTACTATGCGGTATTGATACTACAAAGTTAGTTGTATTTGCTTGGTTAAAAATTTGTTGTAATGCTTGCGACATATATTCCTCATAATGCTTTATAAATGTTGGTGGTATAATGGGTCTAAGTCCCTTCCATTCAATTCTAATTAGAACAAACAATAGAAAAGAATGGAAGATAATAGAATTAGATATTTGACCAGACTTTGTTTGCAGAGAAACGTTTTCCTTTTGAAACGAACTGCTGAAGTGGCATTAACACAACGTTCGCCCAGTCTTTCGGGGCGATTTCAACAAGGCTACCCATAATATTACCGGGTATATATGCCTTAATCATTTGGTCTGCACCCCTAAATCCTTTCACTTGACTCCAATCAATTTTTAATTTCGTTTTATTAGTAATAGTAGGTGTATTTGAATATTGCTTTAAAAGCTCTTCTAGAAATTGCTGACGAGCTTTAGGTGGAATATAGTGCAAGTTCAATCCATACATTAAATTATGTTTACCTAAACCAAGGTAAATTATCAAAGGAAATTTATCCCAGTAAGGAAGAGTTTCCTTGTGTTTAGCATCATAAGCAAAAGCATATATTCGTCCCGGCTGCGGGCGAACAACCTTATGTCCTTTTACTTGCTTAATAGTTTCAGCAAACCACTTTCTGGTTTTATTATTAATTGCTGCGCCTTCATTACGAATTTTATCACGTAATGTTTGCCTAAATGAATTTATCATAAGCAGTTGTCTTTCTTGCTTATTGAGTTTATTCATTGGTTTTGATTCAAGCTTTTGAATCTTTTCAGCTGTTTTAATTCCTGAAGCATATTTTGACATTGCTGAAGTAAACGTAGAGTATTTGATTCCTCTTTCTTCAGCAAATTGCTTTCCTGTCATTCCTTTTGCTTTGGCCTTTTTGTATTCAAGACCTATCTGAATCCATTTCTTTTCGTTTAATGATTGCTTAACCTTTGGAACTTGGGGAGTGCTTTCATTAATTATTTGAAAAATAGCCATTATGCCCCCTTAAAGCCAAGAGCTCGTAATCCATCTTCTGTTAGAATTCTAAATTTTATTCCACGCTTTTCAGCTAAAGATTGCGCTGCTTTCCATTTGTCAGTATTAACGGAATATGTATAAATTTCATTCATAAATCTTTTCTTCGCTGCAGTTGTTAGATGTGCCGGTTTAACTGGTGGTTGTGTTTCTTTTTTAGGTTTTATTTCAATAAAAAATTCTTGTCCAGAAGAATCTTTCATCCAAATATCCATGAAGTATCTACGTTTTTTCCCTTCTGCATTACAAAAATAAGGAATTACTGCTGTTTCACTACCCCATGCAATAATTTCTGGATTTTTATCTAACCATTCAAAAAAGAATTTTTCCCAATTTGATCTATACGTAATTTTTTTAGGGTCACCTCTATATTTTGATATATTTTTAGGAACCCATTTTCCAGAATATGCCATTGGATTCTCCTTATAAATAGATAATATATTTATAAACAGGAGGGCCCATGCTCTTTACATTTTTTGATCCGATTGAATATGCGGCCAAAACGGTGAATAAAAACGCGCCGACTATTCCTATGACAGATATTTTTAGAAATTATAAAGACTATTTCAAACGTGCTCTTGCGGGATACCGCTTACGTACTTATTATATTAAAGGTTCACCGCGCCCGGAAGAATTAGCAAATGCTATATATGGAAATCCGCAGTTGTATTGGGTTTTATTGATGTGTAATGATAATTATGATCCGTATTATGGATGGATTACTTCGCAAGAAGCTGCTTATCAAGCATCTATACAAAAATACAAAAACGTAGGTGGAGACCAAATAGTATATCATGTGAATGAGAACGGTGAAAAATTTTATAATTTAATATCATACGATGATAATCCATATGTTTGGTATGACAAAGGCGATAAAGCTAGAAAATATCCTCAATATGAAGGAGCACTTGCTGCGGTCGATACGTATGAAGCTGCTGTTCTTGAAAATGAAAAACTTCGTCAAATAAAAATAATAGCAAAATCAGACATCAATTCATTTATGAACGACCTTATACGTATAATGGAGAAATCTTATGGAAATGATAAGTAATAACCTTAATTGGTTTGTTGGTGTTGTTGAAGATAGAATGGACCCATTAAAATTAGGTCGTGTTCGTGTTCGTGTAGTTGGTCTGCATCCACCTCAAAGAGCCCAAGGCGATGTAATGGGTATTCCAACTGATAAATTACCATGGATGTCAGTTATTCAACCCATAACTTCCGCAGCAATGTCTGGAATTGGAGGCTCCGTTACTGGTCCGGTAGAAGGAACTAGAGTCTATGGTCATTTTTTAGACAAATGGAAAACTAACGGAATTGTCCTTGGCACGTATGGTGGAATAGTTCGCGAAAAACCTAATAGACTTGAAGGATTTTCTGATCCGACTGGACAGTATCCTAGACGTCTAGGAAATGATACTAACGTATTAAACCAAGGAGGAGAAGTAGGATATGATTCGTCTTCTAATATTATCCAAGATAGCAATCTAGACACTGCGATAAATCCTGATGATAGACCACTATCAGAGATTCCAACTGATGATAATCCAAATATGTCAATGGCTGAAATGCTTCGCCGCGATGAAGGATTAAGACTAAAAGTTTATTGGGATACTGAAGGATATCCGACAATTGGTATTGGTCATCTTATCATGAAGCAGCCAGTTCGTGATATGACCCAAATTAATAAAGTTTTATCAAAACAGGTTGGTCGTGAAATTACCGGAAATCCAGGTTCTATTACAATGGAAGAAGCAGTAACTTTATTTGAACGTGATTTAGCTGATATGCAACGTGACATTAAATCACATTCTAAAGTTGGTCCAGTTTGGCAAGCGGTTAATCGTTCTCGTCAAATGGCGTTAGAAAATATGGCATTTCAGATGGGTGTTGGCGGTGTAGCTAAATTTAACACGATGTTAACTGCTATGTTAGCCGGAGATTGGGAAAAAGCGTATAAAGCTGGTCGTGATTCATTGTGGTATCAACAAACAAAAGGCCGTGCATCACGTGTTACCATGATTATTCTTACAGGGAATTTGGAATCATACGGCATTGAAGTGAAAACACCGGCTAGGTCTTTGTCAGCAATGGCTGCTGCTGTAGCAAAGTCTTCTGATCCAGCTGACCCTCCTATTCCGAATGATTCGAGAATTTTATTTAAAGAACCTGTTTCTTCATATAAAGGTGAATATCCGTATGTTCACACAATGGAAACTGAAAGCGGTCATATTCAGGAATTTGATGATACCCCTGGGCAAGAACGATACAGATTAGTTCATCCGACTGGAACATATGAGGAAGTATCACCGTCAGGAAGAAGAACAAGAAAAACTGTTGATAATTTGTATGATATAACAAATGCTGATGGTAATTTTTTGGTAGCTGGCGATAAAAAGACTAACGTCGGTGGATCAGAAATTTATTACAACATGGATAATCGTCTCCACCAAATAGATGGAAGCAATACAATATTTGTACGTGGCGATGAAACTAAGACGGTTGAAGGTAATGGAACTATCCTAGTCAAAGGTAATGTTACTATTGTAGTTGAAGGTAATGCTGACATTACAGTTAAAGGAGATGCTACTACTTTAGTTGAAGGAAATCAGACTAATACAGTAAATGGAAATCTTTCTTGGAAAGTTGCTGGGACAGTCGATTGGGACGTTGGTGGTGATTGGACGGAAAAAATGGCATCTATGAGTTCTATTTCATCTGGTCAATACACAATTGATGGATCGAGGATTGACATTGGCTAATATACTTCCAATGAGCGCTGATTTAGGAGAATCCATGGAAGGTTCTTCTATCGACGTCACCTTTACCGCTCAATTAGAAACAGGTGAAACGTTAGTATCTATAAATATAACTAGTTACGAAGAAACTCCTGGGGTTTTAGTAGAAGAAAATCGTTTATATGGAACGTATGAATCTGTATTTGGATTTGGAAATGACGCATTGAAATATCGTTTAGATAATGAATTTAAAACTGCTGCTTCATGGGAAGACCTTCCAACTGATTCTAATACTCAATTATATTTATGGAAAGCTCCTCAGAGCCTCCAGAAGACATTCACTTACGAAGTAACATTAATATATGACTACCAAGAACAAAGTGAATCTGGAGGTTCTGGCAGTAATTCTAGGTCATCTTCTGATACCACTGAACCAACTGATCCTCCAGCTCCAATAAGAAAAACTCTTGTTAAAAATTATACAAAAACTATAGTTGGAAATTGGAGTCGTTGGGCTAATAAATTAAGAAGCTACGTGTATGAGAGGTCATAAATGTCAGGATTAAGTTATGATAAGTGTGTTACTGCCGGCCATGAAGCATGGCCTCCAACAGTTGTGAATGCTACACAAAGTAAAGTATTCACTGGAGGAATTGCTGTTCTCGTGGCAGGTGATCCAATTACAGAACATACAGAAATTAAAAAGCCATATGAAACACATGGCGGAGTGACACAACCTAGAACTTCTAAGGTATATGTCACTGGAAAGAAAGCTGTTCAAATGGCTGATCCAATATCATGCGGTGATACTGTGGCTCAGGCATCATCTAAAGTATTCATTAAATAGGATTTAAAATGGCAAATACCCCTGTAAATTATCAATTAACAAGAACAGCAAATGCTATTCCCGAGATATTCGTCGGGGGTACATTTGCTGAAATAAAACAAAACCTCATTGAGTGGCTTAATGGCCAAAATGAATTTTTGGATTATGATTTTGAAGGCTCAAGATTAAACGTTCTGTGTGACCTTTTGGCTTATAATACATTGTACATTCAGCAGTTTGGTAATGCTGCCTTGTATGAAAGCTTTATGCGTACTGCTAATTTGCGTAGTTCAGTAGTTCAAGCTGCACAAGATAATGGATATTTACCTACTTCAAAATCAGCTGCTCAAACTGAAATTATGCTAACTTGTACAGACGCATTGAATAGAAATTACATTACTATTCCTCGTGGTACTCGCTTTTTAGCATATGCAAAGGATACTTCTGTTAATCCTTACAACTTTGTATCTACCGAAGATGTTATTGCTATTCGCGATAAAAATAACCAATATTTTCCGCGTTTAAAATTAGCCCAAGGACGTATAGTAAGAACTGAAATCATTTATGATAAATTAACACCTATTATCATTTATGACAAAAATATAGATAGAAACCAAGTTAAACTATACGTTGATGGAGCAGAATGGATTAACTGGACAAGAAAGTCAATGGTTCATGCTGGTTCTACATCAACAATTTACTACATGCGTGAAACTATTGATGGAAATACCGAGTTTTATTTTGGCGAAGGTGAGATTTCTGTTAATGCGGCAGAAGGAGCATTGACCGCTAATTATATTGGAGGTCTTAAACCTACTCAGAACTCTACGATTGTTATTGAGTACATCAGTACTAACGGTGCAGATGCGAACGGCGCAGTCGGATTTTCATATGCAGATACATTAACAAATATAACTGTCATCAATATTAATGAAAATCCAAACGACGACCCAGATTTTGTTGGAGCAGACGGCGGCGGTGATCCAGAAGATATTGAGCGTATTCGCGAATTGGGTACTATTAAACGCGAAACCCAACAACGCTGCGTAACTGCGACTGATTATGATACATTCGTTTCAGAGAGATTTGGTTCTATTATTCAAGCAGTTCAGACGTTCACTGATTCTACTAAACCTGGTTATGCATTTATTGCTGCTAAACCTAAATCAGGTCTGTATTTAACTACTGTACAGCGCGAAGATATTAAAAATTATCTCAAAGACTATAATTTAGCTCCTATTACGCCATCAATTATTTCTCCTAATTACCTTTTTATTAAGACTAATTTAAAAGTCACATATGCTTTAAATAAGCTGCAAGAATCCGAACAGTGGCTCGAAGGTCAAATAATTGATAAAATTGATCGTTATTATACCGAAGACGTAGAAATTTTTAACTCATCTTTCGCTAAATCTAAGATGTTGACATATGTAGATGATGCAGATCATTCTATCATTGGCTCATCAGCGACAATTCAAATTGTTCGTGAAGTACAAAACTTCTATAAAACGCCTGAAGCAGGTATTAAATACAATAATCAAATAAAAGATCGTTCTATGGAATCTAATACGTTTTCATTTAATTCTGGACGAAAGGTTGTAAATCCTGATACTGGTTTAGAAGAAGATGTATTATATGACGTTCGCATAGTATCAACAGACCGAAATTCTAAAGGAATTGGTAAAGTTATTATTGGTCCATTTGCTTCTGGCGATGTTACAGAAAATAAAAACATTCGTCCATATACAGGCAACGATTTTAATAAATTAGCAAATTCTGATGGACGCGACAAATACTATGTTATCGGTGAAATAAATTATCCAGCTGATGTGATTTATTGGAATATCGCTAAAATTAATTTAACATCTGAAAAATTTGAAGTTCAGACCATTGAATTATATTCTGACCCAACCGATGATGTTATCTTTACTCGCGATGGTTCACTGATTGTATTTGAAAATGACTTACGTCCACAATACTTAACTATCGATTTGGAGCCTATATCACAATGACAGTAAAAGCACCTTCAGTCACTAGTCTCAGAATTTCCAAGTTATCCGCAAATCAGGTGCAAGTACGCTGGGATGACGTTGGTGCTAATTTCTACTATTTTGTAGAAATCGCTGAGACAAAAACAGACTCGGGGGAAAATCTCCCGAGTAATCAATACAGATGGGTTAACTTAGGATATACTGCAAATAACAGCTTCTTTTTTGATAATGCTAATCCATTGACATCGTACATTATTAGAGTAGCTACAGCTGCACAGGATTTTGAGCAGTCTGATTGGATTTATACCGAAGAGTTTGAAACTTTTGCTACAAACGCTTATACATTTCAAAACATGATTGAAATGCAATTAGCTAATAAATTCATTCAGGAAAAATTTACTCTTAATAATTCTGACTATGTTAATTTTAATAATGACACTATAATGGCTGCATTGATGAATGAATCATTCCAATTCAGCCCATCATATGCTGATGTTTCATCAATAAGTAATTTTATTATTGGTGAAAATGAGTATCATGAAATACAAGGTTCTATTCAGCAAGTATGTAAGGATATTAACCGAGTTTATTTGATGGAATCAGAAGGGATTCTATATCTTTTTGAGCGCTATCAGCCTGTAGTTAAAGTATCCAATGATAAAGGACAAACCTGGAAAGCTGTAAAGCTCTTCAATGACCGTGTAGGATATCCTTTATCTAAGACTGTATATTACCAATCTGCGAGCACAACATACGTTCTAGGATACGACAAGATTTTCTATGGCCGCAAATCTACTGATGTTAGATGGTCAGCTGATGATGTCAGATTTAGTTCGCAGGACATAACATTCGCTAAACTTGGTGATCAACTTCATTTGGGATTTGATGTTGAAATCTTTGGTACTTATGCTACATTACCTGCAAATGTGTATCGTATAGCTGAAGCTATTACTTGCACCGATGATTACATTTACGTTGTCGCCAGAGACAAAGTTAGATACATAAAAACGAGCAATGCACCTATAGATTCTAATCCATTATCTCCAACATATTCAGAAAGGCTATTTGAACCTGATACAATGACTATAACTGGAAATCCTAAAGCAGTATGCTATAAAATGGATTCTATTGGTGATAAAGTTTTTGCTCTTATTATCGGTGAAGTTGAAACATTAAATGCTAATCCTAGAACGTCAAAAATAATTGATTCTGCTGATAAAGGAATATATGTTTTAAATCATGACACAAAAACGTGGAAAAGAGTTTTTGGCAACACTGAAGAAGAAAGAAGACGTATTCAACCTGGGTATGCGAATATGTCAACTGATGGTAAATTAGTTTCTCTATCTTCGAGTAATTTTAAATTTTTAAGTGATAATATTGTTAATGACCCTGAAACTGTAGCAAAATATCAGTTAATCGGTGCCGTTAAATATGAATTTCCTCGTGAATGGTTAGCTGATAAGCATTATCATATGATGGCATTTATAGCAGATGAAAAGTCTGATTGGGAAACTTTTACGCCTCAGCCGATGAAATACTATGCAGAACCATTCTTTAACTGGTCTAAAAAGTCTAATACACGGTGCTGGATAAACAACTCTAATAGGGCTGTGGTAGTTTATGCAGATTTAAAATATACTAAAGTTATTGAAAATTTTCCAGAAACATCGCCAGATAGATTAGTTCATGAATACTGGGATGACGGCGATTGCACTATAGTAATGCCAAACGTTAAATTCACGGGATTTAAAAAATATGCGTCTGGGATGCTTTTTTATAAATCCTCTGGTGAAATAATTTCTTATTATGATTTTAACTATCGAGTGAGAGACACGGTTGAAATAATTTGGAAGCCAACTGGAATATTTTTAAAAGCATTTTTACAAAACCAAGAGCATGAAACTCCTTGGGCACCAGAAGAAGAGCACGGATTAGCTGACCCTGATTTAAGACCATTGATTGGCACAATGATGCCTGATTCTTATTTACTACAAGATTCGAATTTTGAGGCATTTTGCGAAGCATATATTCAATATCTTTCTGATGGATATGGAACTCAGTATAACAATTTACGAAATTTAATTCGTAACAAATATCCACGAGAAGAGCATGCATGGGAATATTTGTGGTCAGAGATATATAAAAGAAACATTTATTTAAATGCTGACAAACGTGATGCTGTTGCAAGATTTTTTGAATCACGTAGCTATGATTTTTATTCTACTAAAGGAATTGAAGCATCATACAAATTTCTTTTTAAAGTTCTTTATAATGAAGAAGTTGAAATTGAAATTGAATCTGGTGCTGGTACTGAATACGATATAATCGTTCAATCTGATTCTTTAACTGAAGATTTGGTAGGACAAACGATTTATACAGCTACAGGAAGATGTAATGTTACTTATATAGAAAGAAGTTATTCTGATGGTAAATTGCAATGGACCGTAACTATTCATAATCTTTTGGGAAGATTAATTGCTGGTCAAGAAGTTAAAGCAGAAAGACTTCCGAGTTTTGAAGGCGAAATTATTCGTGGTGTTAAAGGAAAGGATTTGCTTCAAAATAATATAGACTATATTAATAGAAGCCGATCATATTATGTAATGAAAATTAAATCCAATTTACCTTCTTCTCGCTGGAAATCTGACGTTATTCGTTTTGTTCATCCAGTAGGATTTGGATTTATAGCAATTACCCTTTTAACGATGTTTATTAATGTTGGTTTAACTCTTAAACACACAGAGACTATAATTAATAAATACAAAAACTACAAATGGGATTCTGGATTGCCTACTGAATATGCTGATAGAGTAGCTAAATTAACTCCAACTGGCGAAATTGAACATGATTCAGTAACAGGAGAAGCAATTTATGAACCTGGCCCAATGGCTGGTGTAAAATATCCTCTTCCTGATGACTATAATGCTGAAAATAATAATTCAATATTTCAAGGTCAATTGCCTTCTGAACGACGCAAGTTAATGAGTCCTCTATTTGACGCATCTGGAACAACATTTGCACAGTTTAGGGATTTAGTTAATAAACGTCTAAAAGATAATATAGGAAATCCAAGAGACCCTGAAAATCCAACACAGGTTAAAATAGATGAATGATTCAAGTGTTATCTATCGTGCGATAGTTACTTCAAAATTTAGAACAGAAAAAATGTTGAATTTTTATAATTCAATTGGGAGTGGTCCGGATAAAAACACTATCTTTATCACATTTGGAAGATCAGAACCGTGGTCATCAAATGAAAATGAGGTGGGCTTTGCTCCACCTTATCCAACTGATTCTGTATTGGGTGTAACTGACATGTGGACTCATATGATGGGAACCGTAAAGGTTCTTCCATCTATGCTTGATGCGGTTATTCCTCGTAGAGATTGGGGAGATACTAGATATCCGGATCCATACACATTTAGAATTAACGATATTGTAGTATGTAACTCAGCTCCTTACAATGCTACTGAATCAGGCGCAGGCTGGCTAGTATATCGTTGTTTAGATGTTCCTGACACAGGAACATGCTCAATAACATCTTTGACTGACAAGGATGAATGTATTAAGTTAGGTGGAAAATGGACTCCTTCTGTTAGGTCAATGACTCCTCCTGAAGGTCGAGGAGACGCGGAAGGAACAATCGAACCTGGAGACGGATATGTTTGGGAATATCTTTTTGAGATTCCGCCTGATGTATCTATAAATAGATGTACAAATGAATATATCGTAGTTCCTTGGCCTGAGGAATTAAAAGAAGACCCAACTAGATGGGGGTATGAAGATAATCTCACTTGGCAACAAGATGATTTTGGATTAATTTATCGCGTTAAGGCAAATACTATCCGTTTTAAAGCATATTTAGATTCAGTTTACTTTCCTGATGCTGCATTACCGGGAAATAAAGGATTTAGACAAATATCAATAATCACCAATCCTCTTGAAGCTAAAGTTCATCCAAATGACCCAAACGTTAAAGCTGAAAAGGATTATTATGATCCGGAAGATTTAATGAGGCATTCGGGCGAAATGATTTATATGGAAAATAGGCCACCTATTATCATGGCAATGGATCAAACAGAAGAAATCAATATTCTGTTTACATTTTAAATTAAGGGAGCCCATGGGCTCCCTTTTTTCTTTATAAATACTATAAACTCATAAGGAAACCGCTATGTTCATTCAAGAACCAAAGAAATTGATTGATACCGGCGAAATTGGTAACGCTTCTACTGGTGATATCTTATTCGACGGTGGTAATAAAATTAATAGTGATTTTAACGCAATTTATAATGCGTTTGGCGATCAGCGCAAAATGGCAGTAGCAAATGGCACTGGAGCAAATGGCCAAATTATCCATGCTACTGGATATTATCAAAAGCACTCTATAGCAGAGTACGCAACTCCAGTAAAAGTTGGCACTAGACATGATATTGATACCTCTACTGTAGGTGTTAAAGTTATCATTGAAAAAGGCGAACTTGGCGACTGTGTTGAATTTATTAACTCAAATGGATCAATATCAGTTACTAATCCTTTAACAATTCAGGCTATTGATTCAATCAAAGGTGTTTCGGGTAATTTGGTAGTAACTAGCCCATATAGTAAAGTTACTTTACGATGTATTTCATCTGATAATTCTACATCTGTTTGGAATTATTCTATTGAAAGTATGTTTGGACAAAAGGAATCACCAGCTGAAGGTACATGGAATATTTCTACATCTGGATCAGTTGACATTCCACTATTTCACCGTACTGAATATAACATGGCTAAATTGTTAGTTACGTGCCAATCGATAGATGGAAGAAAAATTAAAACAGCAGAAATAAATATTCTTGTGGATAATGTTAATTCAGAGGTCATTTCTTCTGAATATGCTGTCATGCGAGTTGGGAATGAAACTGAAGAAGACGAAATCGCTAATATTGCATTTAGTATTAAAACAAATTATGTAACAGCGACTATAAGTTCTTCAACTGTCGGTATGAGAGCAGCAGTTAAAGTTATCGCTACGCAGAAAATCGGGGTGGCTCAATAATGAAACAAAATATTAATATCGGTAATGTTGTTGATGATGGTACCGGTGACTACCTGCGTAAAGGTGGTATAAAAATAAATGAAAACTTTGATGAACTTTATTATGAACTTGGCGATGGAGATGTTCCATATTCAGCCGGTGCCTGGAAAACTTATAATGCTTCATCCGGTCAAACATTAAAAGCTAAGTGGGGAAAATCATACGCTATTAATACCTCTTCTGGAAGAGTAACTTTACAACTTCCTAAAGGAACTGTTAATGATTATAATAAAGTAATTAGAGCTAGGGATGTATTTGCAACATGGAACATTAATCCAGTTACTTTAGTAGCTGCTTCTGGGGATACAATTAAAGGGTCGTCATCGTCAGTTGAAATTAATATTCAATTTAGTGATTTAGAGCTCGTTTATTGCGCACCAGGACGTTGGGAGTATGTCAAAAACAAACAAATTGATAAAATTATTAGTTCAGATATTAGTAATGTAGCTCGCAAAGAATTTTTAGTAGAAGTTCAAGGACAAACTGACTTTTTAGATGTTTTCCATGGAACTAGTTATAATGTCAATAACATCAGAGTAAAACACCGCGGTAACGAATTATATTACGGCGATGTATTTAGTGAAAACAGTGACTTTGGCTCTCCGGGGGAAAACGAAGGAGAATTAATTCCTCTTGATGGATTTAATATTAGGTTAAGACAGCCTTGTAATATTGGCGACACTGTTCAAATTGAAACGTTTATGGATGGTGTATCACAATGGAGAAGTTCATATACAAGACGCCAAATAAAAGTACTAGATTCAAAACTAACATCAAAGACTTCTTTAGAAGGAAGCATTTATGTTACTGATTTATCGGCGATGAAATCAATTCCATTCTCTGCGTTTGGATTAATTCCTGGCGAACCCATTAATCCTAATTCTCTCGAGGTTCGTTTTAATGGAATTTTACAGCAACAGGCTGGAACAGCTGGGTATCCTCTGTTTTTGTGCGAAGGCGCTAATTCAGATACGCAAGAAGGATGTATATCTCTTGGTGGCGAATGGAAAGAATCAAACACAGATTATTCTATAGAATATGAAGATGGAAAACCTACCAGTCTTTTATTTGATAGAAAATTTGAATCAGGCGATATAATCGTTATAACGTGGTTCAATAATGATTTAGGAACTCTTTTAGAAAAAGATGACATCATTGAATTGACTGATGACCGTTATGTTAGCAAAGGATCGTCTACCGAAGTTACTGGCGATGTAGCCTTAACAGATTTTGATAAAATTGGTTGGCCAAATGTTGAAAAAGTTGATTCTTATACTAGAACGTATAATTCAATATCATCTATTTTCGATAGCATTTATCCTGTAGGTTCAATTTATGAAAATGCTATAAACCCAAATAATCCGGTGACTTATATGGGGTTTGGTTCATGGAAATTATTTGGTAAAGGACAAGTTTTAGTAGGATGGAATGATGATGTTACGGATCCAAACTTTGCTTTAAACAATAATGATTTAGATTCTAGTGGAAATCCTTCACACACTGCCGGTGGAACAGTTGGAACAACATCAGTAACGCTTGAAAACGCAAATCTTCCTGCGACTAAAACTGATGAAAGAGTTTTAATTGAAGATGAAAATGGATCAGTTATTATTGGAGGTTGTCAATATGACCCAGATGAAACTGGTCCTATATATACAAAATATCGTGAAGACTATGCAACAACAAACTCTTCACATACTCCTCCTACTAATATTAGTAATATTCAACCGTCTATTACTGTATACCGTTGGATAAGGATTGCATAATGAGTTTACTTAATAATAAAGCGGGAGTTATTTCCCGCTTAGCGGATTTTCTTGGTTTTAGAACTAAGAAAAATGATATTTCGATTATGAATAATCAGCCAGTAGGCGCTGTAACAATTTCACAAATATCAAAAGGTTTTTATGATTCAAATGTAGAATCTGCTATCAATGACGTTAGAAATATGGCAGAGCAACCGGTTGGAGCTGTATTAGTTAATATAAGCGGCGTATCTCCTACTGGCGTGCAACAAACCGACTATTGGTCATTTGAAGGAACTGTTACTGATACTTCAGTCAAATCAGGTGACCCAGTTATTGTTAACATGTTTGGTATTCCAGTTAAAGCTACTAATGGAATGACTTCAATTGAATTTACTAGTGCCGTTAGAATAGCTCTACAGGAAATGGTTGTAAAATTTATTGCAATTGATTCATTTGAAGACCATCCTACCATAGGAAATAAAATACAAGTTAAGTATTTAGATAACCAAGAACATATCTTAGAACAATACTCTGATAAAGGAATTACTTTCAAACAGGAAATAATTTCTCCTTCTAAACCTGGGTATGGAACTTGGCAATTATTAGGTGCGCAAACTGTTACGCTAGATAGTCACACACAACCTACAGTATTTTATTATTTTGAGAGAGTAGCATGAGTAACAATACATATCAGCACGTATCAAATGAATCAAAGTATGTTAAATTCGATCCTACTGGATCGAATTTTCCTGGCACTGTTACGACAGTACAGTCTGCATTATCAAAAATAAGTAATATCGGCGTAAATGGTATTCCTGATGCAACTATGGAAGTTAAAGGAATAGCAATGATTGCGTCAGAACAAGAGGTTTTAGATGGAACTAATAACTCTAAAATCGTTACACCAGCTACATTAGCAACAAGATTATTGTATCCAAATGCTACTGAAACTAAATATGGTTTAACGCGTTATTCAACAAATGAAGAAACATTAAAAGGCTCAGATAATAATTCATCAATAACACCACAAAAACTGAAATACCACACTGACGATGTGTTCAAAAATAGATATTCGTCTGAGTCATCAAACGGGGTTATTAAAATATCATCTACACCTGCAGCTTTGGCTGGAGTTGATGATACTACTGCGATGACTCCGCTAAAAACCCAAAAACTTGCAATAAAATTAATTTCGCAAATAGCTCCTTCAGAAGACACTGCAACAGAATCGGTGAGAGGAGTAGTTCAATTATCTACTGTTGCACAAATTCGTCAAGGAACTCTCCGCGAAGGATATGCAATTTCCCCGTATACCTTTATGAATTCTGTTGCAACACATGAATATAAGGGTGTTATACGTCTAGGAACGCAGACTGAAATTAATAATAATTTGGGCGGTGTTGCAGTAACAGGTGAAACACTAAATGGTCGAGGAGCTACAGGTTCTATGCGTGGAGTAGTTAAATTAACGACGCAAGCCGGTATTGCCCCTGAAGGTGATAGCTCTGGAGCATTAGCATGGAACGCAGATGTAATTAATACTCGTGGTGGACAAACTATTAATGGTTCTTTAAATTTAGACCATCTTACAGCAAATGGAATTTGGTCACGTGGTGGAATGTGGAAAAATGGCGATCAACCTGTTGCCACTGAAAGATATGCGTCCGAAAGGGTTCCAGTTGGAACTATTATGATGTTTGCGGGTGATTCAGCACCTCCAGGTTGGATTATGTGTCACGGTGGAACCGTGTCAGGTGACCAATTTCCTGATTATAGAAACGTAGTTGGATCAAGATTTGGTGGTGATTGGAATAATCCTGGTATTCCTGATATGCGAGGTCTTTTCGTCAGAGGAGCCGGTACTGGCGGTCATATTTTAAATCAACGAGGACAAGATGGTTATGGAAAGGATAGACTTGGTGTAGGATGTGACGGAATGCATGTTGGTGGTGTCCAGGCACAACAAATGTCATACCATAAACACGCCGGTGGTTGGGGAGAATATAACAGAAGTGAAGGCCCATTTGGCGCGTCAGTTTATCAAGGATATCTTGGAACTAGAAAATATTCCGACTGGGATAATGCTTCATACTTCACTAATGATGGATTTGAATTAGGTGGACCGAGAGATGCTCATGGTACACTTAATCGTGAAGGATTAATTGGTTATGAAACTAGACCATGGAATATATCATTAAACTATATTATTAAAATTCATTACTAAGGATTACAAATGATTGAATTAAAAGAGTTACCTTTTGTTGATAGCGCTCCTGACGAAGGTCAAGAGCGTATTTCATGGATTAAAAATGGTGAAGAAATATTAGGAGCTAGTACTAAGTATGGAAATGATGGATCAATGAATAGACCTATTGTTTCCGTGTTTAAAAATGTCGAAGTTCTTGATGAAAATGTGGGAATTCTTAAAACTGCCATTGAAACATCGCAGAAAGATATTAAAACAATTCAAGGAGTTTTAGATGTATCAGGAGATATAGAAGCACTAGCACAGATCAGTGTTAATAAAAATGACATATCAAATTTAAAGACACTTACTAATGAACACACTGATATATTAACTGGAACTAATAATACAGTTGACAAAATTATTGCTGATATAGGTCCATTTAATGATGAAGAAAACTCTGTTTACAGAACAATTAGAAATGATTTATTGTGGATTAAACAGGAATTAGGACAATATTCTGGTCAAGACATTAACGGTCTTCCTGTTGTTGGTAATGCTAGCACAGGAATGAAACACAGAATAATAACAAATAGTACGTTATTATCTTCACAAGGCATTCGTTTAAGCGAATTAGAAACTAAATTTACTGAATCTGACGTAGGATCATTAACTGTTGAAGTTGGTAAATTACGCGATGAACTTGGTAATAAACCGGTAGATTTTGGGCCAAATATTTATAATAGATTAAACACCATAGATGATAAACAAACTTTAATAAATTCTGATATAGCAGAAATTAAATCTTCTATTGGATACCCAGAAAATGTTTCTATAATAACAGAAATTAATAATAACAAAAGTAGCATTGAAGCTATTAATAATGAATTAAATCAGAGTGAAGGTGTTAAACAGCGCTTAACGGCTATTGAAACTTCTATAGGTTCAGATGATATTCCTTCTAGTATTAAAGGAAAAATTAAAAATCACACAACTTCTATTGAGTCTTTAAATGGAATTGTCGGTGAAAACACTTCGTCTGGTTTAAGAGCAAATGTTTCATGGTTAAATCAAATTGTTGGAACTGACTCCAGCGGAGGACAACCGTCTCCTTCTGGATCTCTATTAAATAGAGTTTCAGTGATTGAAGGAGAAGTTTCAGTTTTAAACAATAATGTTCAAAATATACAAGTTGAAATAGGAAATAATAGAACAGGAATTAAAGGTCAAGTTATTGAACTTACTTCACTTATAAATGGAAATAATCCTGACGGATCAACTGTTGAAGAACGAGGATTAACTAATTCTGTAAAAACGAATGAAACTAACATTGCGGCAGTCACACAGGAAGTAAATACAGTTAAAGAAAATATATCCTCTTTACAGAGTAGCGTTCAAGATCTACAAGAAGCAGGTTATATTCCTGAAGCTCCAAAAGATGGCCAAGCTTACGTTCGTAAAGACGGCGAATGGGTATTGCTTTCTACCTTTTTATCACCAGCATAACATGGGGCCGCAAGGCCCCAAAGGATTTTAAATGTCAGGATATAATTCTCAGAATCCAAAGGAACTCAAAGATGTCATTCTAAGACGTTTAGGGGCTCCAATTATTAATGTTGAGTTAACACCCGATCAAATCTACGATTGCATCCAGCGTGCCCTAGAATTATACGGTGAATACCATTTTGATGGACTTAACAAAGGTTTTCATGTATTTTATGTAGGAGATGACGAAGAAAAATATAAGACCGGAGTCTTCGATTTAAGAGGTTCAAATGTATTCGCAGTAACTCGCATTTTGCGTACGAATGTTGGATCAATAACGTCAATGGACGGAAACGCTACATATCCATGGTTTACTGACTTTCTTTTAGGAATGGCTGGTATTAATGGTGGTATGGGGACTTCTTGCAATAGATTTTATGGACCAAATGCCTTTGGAGCTGATTTAGGGTATTTTACCCAGCTTACCAGTTACATGGGAATGATGCAAGATATGCTTTCGCCTATTCCAGATTTTTGGTTTAATTCAGCGAATGAACAGCTCAAAGTCATGGGAAACTTCCAAAAATACGATTTAATTATCGTAGAAAGCTGGACTAAATCATATATTGATACTAATAAAATGGTTGGAAATACAGTAGGATATGGAACAGTCGGTCCACAAGATAGCTGGTCATTATCTGAACGATATAATAACCCAGACCACAATTTAGTCGGTCGCGTTGTGGGTCAAGATTCAGATGTTAAGCAAGGTGCTTATAATAATCGTTGGGTGAAAGACTATGCAACAGCTTTAGCTAAAGAACTGAATGGCCAAATTTTAGCACGTCACCAAGGAATGATGCTTCCTGGCGGTGTTACAATTGATGGACAACGCTTAATAGAAGAAGCTCGATTGGAAAAAGAAGCATTACGCGAAGAATTATACTTGCTCGATCCTCCATTTGGAATTTTGGTAGGTTAATATGGCTACTTATGATAAAAATCTTTTTGCTAAATTAGAAAATCACACTGGTTATTCTCAGACTAATGAAACTGAAATACTAAATCCTTATGTAAATTTCAATCATTATAAAAACAGCCAAATATTAGCTGATGTATTAGTTGCTGAAAGCATTCAAATGCGAGGTGTAGAATGCTATTATGTTCCAAGAGAGTATGTTTCCCCTGATTTGATATTCGGCGAAGACCTAAAAAATAAATTTACTAAAGCTTGGAAATTCGCTGCATATTTAAATTCATTTGAAGGATATGAAGGAGCTAAATCGTTCTTTAGTAATTTTGGCATGCAAGTGCAGGATGAAGTAACTTTGTCCATTAATCCAAATTTGTTTAAACATCAAGTTAACGGAAAAGAACCTAAGGAAGGGGATTTGATATATTTTCCTATGGATAACAGCTTATTCGAAATTAACTGGGTTGAACCATATGATCCATTTTATCAATTAGGCCAAAACGCTATTCGTAAAATTACAGCAGGTAAATTCATTTATTCTGGAGAAGAAATTAATCTAGTTCTACAGAAAAATGAAGGAATTAACATTCCAGAATTCAGTGAATTAGAATTAAATCCTGTTCGTAATCTTAATGGCATTCATGATATTAATATTGATCAATATGCTGAAGTAGATCAAATTAATTCTGAAGCTAAAGAATATGTTGAACCTTATGTTGTTGTCAATAATAGAGGCAAATCTTTCGAATCTAGCCCATTTGATAATGATTTCATGGATTAATAAATATTATAAACTAATTAAAGCCCAGATTAGGAGAAATCATGTTTGGTTATTTTTATAATTCGTCTTTTAGACGATATGCTACCTTGATGGGCGATTTGTTTTCAAATATCCAAATCAAACGTCAGTTAGAATCTGGTGATAAGTTTATACGTGTTCCTATTACGTATGCATCAAAGGAACACTTCATGATGAAATTAAATAAATGGACATCGATAAATTCGCAAGAAGATGTAGCTAAAGTTGAAACTATTCTACCTCGTATAAATTTACATTTAGTTGATTTTAGCTATAATGCTCCATTTAAAACAAACATTTTAAATCAGAATTTACTGCAAAAAGGCGCAACTTCTGTAGTATCACAATATAATCCATCTCCTATTAAAATGATTTATGAATTGAGTATCTTTACTCGCTACGAAGATGATATGTTTCAAATAGTTGAACAGATTCTTCCATATTTTCAACCTCATTTTAATACAACTATGTACGAACAGTTTGGAAATGATATTCCATTTAAAAGGGATATTAAAATTGTACTGATGTCTGCTGCTATAGATGAAGCTATAGATGGAGATAATTTATCTCGTCGTAGAATTGAATGGTCACTAACATTTGAAGTAAATGGATGGATGTATCCTCCAGTAGATGATGCAGAAGGATTAATTCGTACTACTTATACAGATTTTCACGCCAATACAAGAGATTTGCCTGATGGCGAAGGTGTTTTTGAATCTGTAGATAGCGAAGTTGTTCCTCGAGATATTAACCCAGAAGACTGGGATGGAACAGTAAAACAAACTTTCACCAGCAATGTAAATAGACCAACACCGCCAGAACCTCCTGGCCCAAGAACATAGAGGTTATTATGGAAGGTCTTGATATAAACAAACTTTTAGATATTTCTGACCTCCCCGGAATCGACGGGGAGGAAATTAAAGTATATGAACCTCTGCAATTAGTAGAAGTTAAAAGTAATCCTCAAAACCGTACTCCTGACTTAGAAGATGATTATGGAGTAGTTCGTCGAAATATGCATTTTCAACAACAAATGCTAATGGACGCAGCCAAGATTTTTCTTGAGACGGCAAAGAATGCTGATTCTCCTCGTCACATGGAAGTATTTGCAACTCTTATGGGGCAAATGACTACGACGAACAGAGAAATACTGAAGCTTCACAAAGACATGAAAGATATTACATCTGAACAGGTTGGCACCAAAGGCGCTGTTCCTACAGGTCAAATGAATATTCAGAATGCGACAGTATTCATGGGTTCACCAACAGAATTAATGGACGAAATTGGTGATGCTTACGAGGCTCAAGAAGCTCGTGAGAAGGTGATAAATGGAACAACCGATTAATGTATTAAATGATTTCCATCCGTTAAATGAAGCTGGAAAAATTTTAATAAAACACCCGAGCTTAGCGGAAAGAAAAGATGAAGATGGAATTCATTGGATAAAATCACAGTGGGATGGAAAATGGTATCCTGAAAAATTCAGTGATTATCTTCGTCTACACAAAATAGTAAAAATTCCAAATAATTCTGATAAGCCTGAATTATTTCAAACTTATAAAGATAAGAATAATAAAAGATCTCGGTATATGGGTCTTCCTAACTTGAAACGAGCTAATATTAAAACACAGTGGACTCGTGAAATGGTTGAGGAATGGAAAAAGTGCCGAGACGATATTGTTTATTTTGCAGAAACATACTGCGCCATTACTCATATTGACTATGGTGTCATAAAGGTTCAATTACGTGACTATCAGCGTGATATGCTCAAAATAATGTCATCTAAACGTATGACTGTTTGTAATTTATCACGTCAGCTTGGTAAAACAACTGTAGTAGCTATTTTTCTTGCACACTTTGTATGCTTTAATAAGGATAAAGCTGTAGGTATTCTTGCGCACAAAGGCTCAATGTCTGCGGAAGTTTTAGATCGTACTAAGCAAGCAATTGAACTGCTTCCTGACTTTTTACAGCCAGGAATTGTTGAATGGAATAAAGGGTCTATTGAACTTGATAATGGTTCATCAATCGGAGCCTATGCTTCCTCTCCTGACGCAGTTCGTGGTAACTCGTTCGCAATGATTTATATTGACGAATGCGCGTTTATTCCAAACTTCCATGATTCCTGGCTTGCTATTCAGCCTGTAATTTCATCTGGTCGTCGTTCGAAAATTATTATTACTACGACTCCTAATGGATTAAATCATTTTTATGATATTTGGACTGCTGCCGTTGAAGGTAAATCAGGGTTTGAACCATACACCGCTATTTGGAATTCAGTTAAGGAACGTCTTTATAACGATGAAGATATTTTTGACGATGGATGGCAATGGAGCATACAAACCATTAATGGTTCTACTTTAGCTCAATTTCGTCAAGAACACACCGCAGCGTTTGAAGGGACTTCTGGTACATTAATTTCAGGAATGAAATTGGCTGTTATGGATTTCATTGAAGTAACCCCAGATGATCATGGTTTTCATCGATTTAAAAGCCCTGAACCAGATAGAAAATACATTGCAACTTTAGACTGTTCAGAAGGTCGTGGGCAAGATTACCACGCTTTACATATTATTGATGTTACCGATGATGTGTGGGAACAGGTTGGTGTTTTACATTCAAACACCATTTCTCATTTAATTCTGCCTGACATCGTTATGCGTTATTTAGTAGAATATAATGAATGCCCAGTTTATATTGAATTAAATAGTACTGGTGTGTCAGTTGCGAAATCACTTTATATGGATTTAGAATACGAAGGCGTTATTTGCGATTCATATACTGATTTAGGAATGAAGCAAACTAAACGAACGAAAGCAGTAGGATGCTCTACATTAAAAGACCTTATTGAAAAAGATAAGCTTATTATTCATCACCGTGCAACTATTCAAGAGTTTAGAACTTTTAGCGAAAAAGGCGTGTCTTGGGCGGCTGAAGAAGGTTATCACGACGATTTAGTAATGTCTTTAGTAATTTTTGGATGGTTATCAACACAATCAAAATTTATTGATTATGCTGACAAAGATGACATGCGATTAGCGTCTGAAGTGTTTTCAAAAGAACTTCAAGATATGGGTGATGAATACGCTCCAGTTATATTTGTTGATTCGGTTCATTCTGCTGAGTATGTTCCAGTATCTCATGGTATGTCAATGGTATAAATATATTAAAGCATATTAAAGAGGATTAAAAATGACTTTATTATCTCCGGGCATTGAGCTCAAAGAAACTACGGTTCAAAGCACCGTGGTTAATAACTCTACTGGTACAGCAGCTTTGGCCGGTAAATTCCAGTGGGGTCCTGCTTTTCAAATTAAACAGGTTACAAATGAAGTAGATTTAGTTAATACTTTTGGTCAACCTACAACTGAAACTGCTGACTATTTTATGTCTGCAATGAATTTCTTACAATATGGAAATGATTTGCGAGTCGTGCGTGCTGTCGATAGAGATACCGCTAAAAACTCATCTCCGATTGCCGGTAATATTGAATACACTATTTCTACCCCAGGTAGTAACTACGCGGTTGGAGATAAAATCACGGTTAAGTATGTTTCAGAAGATGTTGAAACAGAATGTAAAGTTACCGAAGTAGATGCTGATGGAAAAATTAAGAAAATTAATATTCCTACCGCAAAAATTATCGCTAAAGCAAAAGAAGTAGGCGAATATCCAGCATTAGGTTCTAATTGGACCGCGGAAATTTCTTCGTCTTCCTCTGGTTTAGCTGCAGTAATAACTCTTGGAAAAATTATTACTGATTCTGGTATTTTATTAGCTGAAATTGAAAATGCCGAAGCTGCTATGACAGCCGTTGACTTTCAGGCAAATCTCGAAAAATATGGAATTCCTGGAGTAGTAGCTCTTTATCCAGGCGAGTTGGGCGATAAAATCGAAATTGAAATCGTATCTAAAGCTGACTACGCAAAAGGTGCTTCTGCATTACTTCCAATTTATCCAGGTGGCGGAACACGCGCATCTACTGCTAAAGCGGTGTTTGGATATGGACCGCAAACTGATTCACAATACGCTATCATAGTTCGTCGCAATGATGCTATTGTTCAAAGCGTTGTTCTTTCAACAAAGCGTGGTGAAAAAGATATTTACGATAGTAACATCTATATTGATGACTTTTTCGCAAAAGGCGGTTCAGAGTATATTTTTGCAACTGCACAAAACTGGCCAGAAGGCTTCTCTGGAATTTTAACTCTGTCTGGTGGATTATCATCAAATGCTGAAGTAACAGCAGGAGATTTGATGGAAGCTTGGGACTTCTTTGCTGACCGCGAATCTGTTGACGTTCAGTTGTTTATTGCGGGTTCTTGTGCCGGTGAATCTTTAGAAACAGCATCTACTGTCCAAAAACACGTCGTTTCAATTGGAGATGCTCGTCAAGATTGCTTAGTACTGTGCTCACCGCCGCGTGAAACTGTTGTTGGAATTCCTGTAACTCGTGCTGTTGATAACTTAGTCAATTGGAGAACCGCAGCAGGTTCATACACTGATAATAACTTTAATATCAGTTCAACCTATGCAGCAATCGATGGTAACTACAAGTATCAGTATGACAAATATAATGATGTGAATCGTTGGGTTCCATTAGCAGCTGATATTGCTGGTTTATGCGCGAGAACTGATAACGTTTCTCAGACTTGGATGTCTCCAGCTGGTTATAATCGTGGCCAGATTCTTAACGTTATTAAACTTGCTATTGAAACTCGCCAAGCTCAGCGCGACCGTTTATATCAAGAAGCTATCAACCCAGTAACTGGTACAGGTGGTGATGGTTACGTATTATATGGTGATAAAACAGCTACTTCTGTTCCTTCTCCATTTGATCGTATTAACGTTCGTCGTCTGTTTAATATGTTGAAAACGAATATCGGACGTAGTTCAAAATATCGTTTGTTCGAATTAAACAACGCGTTTACTCGTTCATCATTCCGCACAGAAACTGCCCAATACTTACAGGGAATTAAAGCTCTCGGTGGAATTTATGAATATCGTGTAGTTTGCGATACAACAAATAACACTCCGTCAGTAATTGATAGAAATGAGTTTGTTGCAACATTCTACATTCAACCGGCTCGTAGTATAAATTATATCCAACTTAATTTCGTCGCAACTGCTACTGGTGCAGATTTCGATGAGTTAACTGGTCTTGCAGGTTAATTGATTGTGGGGCTTCGGCCCCCTATTCTCGAGGAAACAAGTGATTATTTCTAAGTTTGTTACAATAAAACCAAGAAATCATTCAAAAATGTGGTCGACAATTCTGGGATATAAAGTATCATATCATGATACAATATCTGTTCCAATAGAATTAATGCCAAAGAATAGTAATAAAATAGTTGACGCTAAATGTGATTTGTGCGGTATTAAATTTAGTAGAAGCATTCAGCTTTTAAATAGAACACCCACGCATGCATGTAGAAAATGTAGCATTAAACAAGTTGCTATTAAAAATTCGGAAGTTCAATCTGGAATAAGCAGACCATGGCAAAGAGGCGATAAACATCCTCGATGGACTGGTAAAAGAAAAGAGTTTGCATTATATGCTAGTAGAGTTCATTCTATAACTAAGTCAGCTAAAATAAGAAAAATTTGGTCAAAATGGCCGAATGCTGATAAAATAGGAGTGTGCGGCGTAGAAGGTGCTTACCAGCTTGATCATAAAGTATCTATCAAATATGGATTTGATAATTTAATTCCGCCGGAAATTATAGCAAGCGTAAAAAATTTAGAAATAATCACTTGGGAATCTAACCGAGAAAAGTCAAAAAGAAATAGCGTAGATCTTTGGGATTTACTAGAATGATTCTAAAGGCCTGTTTCGGCAGGCCATATAAATACACTATATCCTTAATTCTTTAATTCTATATGCCCTAGGTTAAACATAGGGATATAAATACTACAGAGGCTAATATGTTTGTAGATGATGTAACACGAGCGTTTGAATCTGGTGATTTTGCTCGACCTAACTTATTCCAAGTAGAAATTTCTTATCTTGGACAAAATTTTACGTTTCAATGTAAAGCCACTGCTTTACCAGCTGGTATTGTAGAAAAAATTCCAGTCGGTTTTATGAACCGTAAAATTAACGTAGCAGGCGATCGTACATTCGATGACTGGACTGTTACAGTAATGAACGATGAGGCACATGATGCTCGCCAGAAGTTTGTTGATTGGCAAAGCATTGCTGCTGGGCAAGGGAACGAAATTACTGGTGGAAAACCAGCAGAGTATAAAAAGAGTGCTGTTGTTCGCCAATATGCTCGTGACGCTAAAACTGTAACAAAAGAAGTCGAAATTAAAGGCCTGTGGCCTACTAACGTGGGTGAACTTCAATTAGATTGGGATTCAAACAATGAAATCCAAACCTTTGAAGTAACTCTTGCTCTCGATTATTGGGAATAAAATGAATGGGGAGAAATCCCCATCCTGCTTAAAGCAGAGAAGTCCATTATAAATATAACTATAATTCCCATTTGGAGAATACAATGAAATTTAATGTATTAAGTTTGTTTGCTCCATGGGCTAAAATGGACGAACGAAATTTTAAAGACCAAGAAAAAGAAGATCTTGTTTCCATTACAGCCCCAAAGCTTGATGATGGAGCAAGAGAATTTGAAGTAAGCTCGAATGAAGCTGCTTCTCCTTATAATGCTGCATTCCAAACAATTTTTGGTTCATATGAACCAGGAATGAAAACTACTCGTGAGCTTATTGATACATATCGTAATCTCATGAATAACTATGAAGTAGATAATGCAGTTTCAGAAATCGTTTCAGACGCTATCGTCTACGAAGATGATACTGAAGTCGTTGCGTTAAATTTGGATAAATCTAAATTTAGCCCAAAAATTAAAAATATGATGTTAGATGAATTTAATGATGTATTAAATCATTTATCATTTCAACGAAAAGGTTCTGATCATTTTAGACGTTGGTATGTCGATTCAAGAATTTTCTTTCACAAAATTATTGATCCAAAACGTCCAAAAGAAGGCATAAAGGAATTACGTAGATTAGACCCTCGTCAAGTTCAGTATGTTCGTGAAATTATAACAGAAACTGAAGCTGGCACAAAAATAGTTAAAGGTTACAAAGAATATTTTATATATGATACTGCGCACGAATCATACGCATGTGATGGTAGAATGTATGAAGCTGGCACAAAAATAAAAATTCCGAAAGCTGCCATCGTTTATGCCCATTCTGGATTAGTCGATTGTTGTGGTAAAAATATCATCGGGTATTTGCATCGTGCTGTTAAACCTGCTAACCAATTAAAATTATTAGAAGATGCTGTAGTCATTTATCGTATTACTCGCGCTCCTGACCGTCGTGTTTGGTATGTAGACACAGGTAATATGCCTGCTCGTAAAGCTGCCGAGCACATGCAACATGTCATGAACACGATGAAAAACCGTGTAGTATATGATGCATCAACAGGTAAAATAAAAAATCAACAGCATAATATGTCTATGACCGAAGACTATTGGCTGCAGCGCCGTGATGGTAAAGCTGTGACAGAAGTTGATACTCTTCCTGGTGCTGATAATACCGGTAATATGGAAGATGTTCGTTGGTTTAGACAAGCTCTTTATATGGCATTACGTGTTCCTCTTTCACGCATTCCGCAAGACCAACAAGGCGGTGTGATGTTTGATTCTGGAACTAGCATTACACGTGATGAATTAACGTTTGCTAAATTTATTCGTGAGCTTCAGCACAAGTTTGAAGAAGTTTTCCTAGATCCGCTTAAAACAAATCTTTTGCTTAAAGGTATAATCACAGAAGATGAGTGGAATGATGAAATAAATAATATTAAGATAGAATTTCATCGGGATAGCTACTTTACTGAACTCAAAGAAGCAGAAATTTTGGAACGAAGAATTAATATGCTAACCATGGCAGAACCATTTATTGGTAAATATATTTCTCACAGAACTGCTATGAAAGATATTTTGCAGATGACTGATGAAGAAATAGAACAAGAAGCCAAGCAAATTGAAGAAGAGTCTAAAGAGGCTCGTTTCCAAGACCCCGACCAAGAACAAGAGGATTTTTAATGGAAGGTTTAATTGAAGCTATTAAATCAAACGACCTCGTAGCCGCTCGTAAATTATTTGCTGAAGCCATGGCTGCAAGAACGATTGATTTAATTAAAGAAGAAAAAATCGCTATCGCTCGTAATTTCTTAATCGAAGGTGAAGAACCTGATGATGAGGATGACGAAGATAGTGATGATAAAGACGACAAAAAAGACAAAGACTCTGATGAAGATGACGAAGACGAGGATGATGAATAATGCTTCTGATCCCTGAAACTCATGAATTAGTTCTCGAGAATGTCGAAGCACTTATTCCTGAAGCACAGGGTCGCTTTGACGAATTGTCTTCTGCTTTAAATAAAGACGATATAAATACAATTGTCGAGAATATGCTTGATGATGAAACTGATTTAGCGGTTGCATTAGCTTCTATTAATGAAGATATGCCGCTAAATGAATTCATCGTTAAACATGTTTCTGCCCGTGGTGAAATTACACGCACTAAAGACCGCAAGACGCGTGAACGTAATGCATTTCAAACCACCGGGCTGTCTAAAGCAAAACGTAGACAAATTGCTCGCAAAGCTACCAAAACGAAGATTGCCAATCCAGCAGGTCAATCTCGTGCTCAGCGTAAGCGTAAAAAAGCTCTTAAACGCCGTAAAGCATTAGGATTAAGCTAATGAATGAACCCCAATTACTAATTGAAACTTGGGGTCAACCTGGCGAAATTATTGATGGCGTGCCAATGCTTGAATCTCATGATGGAAAAGACCTCGGTTTAAAACCTGGTTTATACATCGAAGGAATATTCATGCAAGCGGAAGTCGTCAATAGAAATAAACGTCTTTATCCAAAACGCATATTAGAAAAAGCGGTAAAAGACTATATCAATGAGCAAGTTTTAACTAAACAAGCTCTCGGAGAATTAAATCATCCTCCACGCGCTAATGTTGACCCGATGCAAGCCGCTATCATTATAGAAGATATGTGGTGGAAAGGAAATGACGTATACGGACGAGCTCGTGTTATTGAAGGTGACCATGGTCCTGGAGATAAATTAGCAGCTAATATTCGTGCCGGATGGATTCCAGGAGTTTCTTCTCGTGGATTAGGTTCATTGACTGACACAAATAAAGGTTATCGTATCGTAAACGAAGGATTCAAATTAACTGTAGGTGTTGATGCAGTATGGGGCCCAAGTGCTCCAGATGCATGGGTAACTCCTAAGGAAATTACCGAATCACAGACGGCGGAAGCCGATACAAGTGCCGATGACGCCTATATGGCTCTCGCAGAGGCCATGAAAAAAGCGTTATAAATATTATTATCTAAACAACAGGACTACAAAATGCTTAAAGAACAACTGATTGCTGAAGCGCAAAAAATTGATGCTTCCGTTGCTCTTGATAGTATTTTCGAATCAGTTAATATTTCTCCGGAAGCAAAAGAAACTTTCGGCACTGTATTCGAAGCTACCGTCAAGCAGCATGCCGTTAAATTAGCTGAATCTCATATCGCTAAAATTGCTGAAAAAGCAGAAGAAGAAGTAGAAAAAAATAAAGAAGAAGCCGAAGAAAAAGCTGAGAAGAAACTCGCTGAGCAAGCTTCTAAATTCATCGACCATCTTGCGAAAGAATGGCTCGCTGAAAATAAATTAGCAGTTGATAAAGGCATCAAAGCCGAACTGTTTGAATCCATGCTTGGTGGATTAAAAGAGCTCTTTGTTGAACACAACGTTGTTGTTCCAGAAGAATCAGTTGATGTTGTAGCTGAAATGGAAGAAGAGCTGCAAGAACATAAAGAAGAATCAGCTCGTCTGTTCGAAGAACTCAATAAGCGTGACGCATATATCAATTATGTGCAGCGTGAAGTGGCATTGAGCGAAAGTACTAAAGATCTGACTGAGTCTCAAAAAGAAAAAGTCTCTGCTCTGGTCGAAGGTATGGATTATTCAGATGCATTCTCAAGTAAATTGAGTGCCATCGTAGAAATGGTGAAGAAGTCTAATAAAGATGAAAGCACTATTACTGAGAGTATAAATACTCCTGATACTGAAGCAGCCGGACTGAATTTCGTCACTGAAGCTGTAGAAGATAAAACTGCACCTGGTGCAGAAGATATTGTAAGTGTATATGCGAAAGTCGCATCTCGTTTCTAATTTTAAAGGTTAACACAAATGACTATCAAAACTAAAGCTGAACTTTTGAACAAATGGAAGCCATTACTGGAAGGTGAAGGTTTACCGGAAATTGCTAATAGCAAACAAGCGATTATCGCTAAAATCTTTGAAAACCAGGAAAAAGATTTCCAGACAGCTCCAGAGTACAAAGACGAAAAAATCGCCCAGGCATTTGGTTCTTTCTTAACAGAAGCTGAAATCGGTGGTGACCACGGTTACAACGCTACTAACATCGCTGCAGGTCAGACTTCTGGCGCAGTAACTCAGATTGGCCCAGCTGTTATGGGTATGGTACGTCGTGCTATTCCTAACCTGATTGCTTTCGATATTTGCGGTGTTCAGCCGATGAATAGCCCGACTGGCCAGGTATTCGCACTGCGTGCAGTATATGGTAAAGACCCAATCGCTGCTGATGCTAAAGAAGCATTCCACCCAATGTATGGTCCAGATGCAATGTTCTCTGGTCAGGGTGCTGCTAAGAAATTCACTGCTTTAACTGCTGGCGCTACTACTGTCAAAGGTGACATCTATACTTATTTCTTCCAGGAAACTGGTACTGTATATCTGCAAGCTTCCTCTGTAGTAACAATTAGTTCAAGTGCTGATGATGCAGCTAAATTAGATGCTGAAATTAAGAAACAAATGGAAGCTGGTGCACTGGTAGAAATCGCTGAAGGTATGGCTACTTCTATCGCTGAACTTCAGGAAGGTTTCAACGGTTCTACCGATAACCCATGGAATGAAATGGGCTTCCGTATCGATAAACAAGTTATCGAAGCTAAATCTCGTCAGCTGAAAGCTGCTTACTCTATCGAATTAGCACAAGACCTCCGCGCTGTTCACGGTATGGATGCTGATGCTGAACTGTCTGGTATTCTGGCTACCGAAATTATGCTGGAAATCAACCGTGAAGTTGTTGATTGGATTAACTACTCAGCTCAGGTTGGTAAATCTGGTATGACCCTGACTCCGGGTTCTAAAGCTGGTGTATTTGACTTCCAGGATCCGATTGATATTCGCGGTGCTCGCTGGGCGGGTGAATCCTTTAAAGCTCTGTTGTTCCAGATTGACAAAGAAGCAGTTGAAATTGCTCGTCAGACCGGTCGTGGTGAAGGTAACTTCATTATCGCTTCTCGTAACGTAGTTAACGTTCTGGCTTCAGTTGATACTGGCATTTCTTATGCTGCACAGGGTCTGGCTACTGGCTTTAACACTGATACTACCAAGTCAGTATTTGCTGGTGTTCTGGGTGGTAAATACCGTGTATATATCGACCAGTATGCTAAACAGGATTATTTCACTGTAGGTTATAAAGGTCCGAACGAAATGGATGCTGGTATTTACTATGCTCCATATGTAGCTCTGACTCCGCTGCGTGGTTCCGATCCGAAGAACTTCCAACCGGTAATGGGATTCAAAACTCGTTACGGTATCGGTATCAACCCATTTGCAGAATCCGCTGCTCAGGCTCCGGCTTCTCGCATCCAGAGCGGTATGCCTTCTATTCTGAATAGCCTTGGTAAAAACGCTTACTTCCGCCGTGTATATGTTAAAGGTATCTAATCTTTGACGATTTAAGGGACCTTCGGGTCCCTTTAGTTGTTTTTATGGTATAAATAAATCATATAAACCAAAAGGAAAGCGCAATGGCTAAAATCAACGAACTTCTGCGCGAATCAACCACAACGAATAGCAACTCAATCGGTCGCCCAAATCTCGTTGCTTTGACTCGCGCTACCACTAAATTAATATATTCTGACATTGTAGCAACGCAAAGAACTAATCAACCTGTTGCTGCTTTTTATGGTATCAAATACCTTAACCCGGATAACGAATTTACATTTAAAACTGGTGCTACTTACGCCGGCGAAGCTGGGTATGTAGACCGAGAACAAATCACAGAATTAACAGAAGAGTCTAAATTAACTCTCAATAAAGGCGATTTATTCAAATATAATAATATCGTTTATAAAGTATTAGAAGATACACCATTTGCTGATATTGAAGAAAGTGATTTAGAATTAGCTCTTCAGATTGCAATTGTTCTTTTAAAGGTTCGTCTATTTTCTGATGCTGCAGTAACAAGCAAATTTGAAAGCTCTGATAGCGAAATTGCGGATGCTAGATTCCAGATTAATAAATGGCAAACCGCAGTTAAATCTCGTAAACTTAAAACTGGCATCACAGTCGAATTAGCACAAGATTTAGAAGCAAATGGATTCGATGCTCCTAATTTCTTGGAAGATTTGCTTGCAACTGAAATGGCGGATGAAATCAATAAAGATATTCTACAGTCTTTGATTACAGTATCAAAACGCTATAAAGTTACAGGAATTACTGATACTGGATTCATTGATTTGAGTTATGCATCTGCACCTGAAGCTGGTCGTTCATTATACCGAATGGTATGTGAAATGGTTTCACATATCCAGAAAGAATCAACTTACACAGCAACGTTCTGTGTTGCTTCAGCTCGTGCCGCTGCGATTCTTGCTGCATCAGGTTGGTTAAAACATAAACCAGAAGATGACAAATATCTTTCACAAAATGCCTATGGGTTCTTAGCTAATGGTTTACCGCTTTATTGCGATACCAACAGTCCATTAGATTATGTAATCGTTGGCGTAGTAGAAAATATTGGTGAAAAAGAAATTGTTGGATCAATTTTCTATGCTCCGTATACAGAAGGTCTTGACTTAGATGACCCTGAACATGTAGGTGCATTTAAAGTTGTAGTTGATCCAGAAAGTTTGCAGCCATCTATCGGTTTATTAGTTAGATATGCTTTATCTGCAAATCCTTACACTGTAGCAAAAGATGAAAAAGAAGCAAGAGTAATTGATGGTGGAGACATGGATAAAATGGCGGGTCGTTCAGATTTGTCTGTTTTATTAGGTGTTAAGTTACCAAAAATTATCATTGATGAATAAAACAAAGGGACCGAAAGGTCCCTTTTTATTTAACTTACCAATTCAATCCAAGCCGGACGAAGTACATCTTGTACCATTTTAACTAATTCCTTCTTAATCAAAGAAGGATTATCCGCTTGAGTTAGAGTAATACCTTCACGAGAAGTTTCTTCCAAAATATCTTGAACCGTTAGTCCCATCACCTTTCCAAAATCTTTTGGACCGATTTCGCCAATTTTAGAAATAACGTTATTTACTCGGTTCAGTGTAACGTAACAAGCTAAAATTCCAACCAATTTGTTATCAGCTTCTGACAGTTCAACTTTAGCTTTAATAGGCTTATCAGACTTTTTCTTTTCACTAAATTTAGAGTTCTTGCATTTGATAGCTACGCGATTGCCATTAGGCATCCAAGAAGGATAACAAGGTTTCAATACATATCCTTCAGCGGTAAATACTTCGCCTTTTACTTCAGCATTCCAAACGCATTTATTCGCATCAACTAATCCAGCATGGTCTACTGTAAAATTATAATCTTGGACGACAGAATCTAAATCATTTGGCAATTTAATCAGCTCTTCAAATTTACCGCGACCTAAAAGTGGAGCCATTTTAAATTTAAATGTATTACAGAATGATTCCATCATATAATCATCGACATAAGTCACATCACCACTTTCTGTAGTAACAATAATGTCAAATACATAAAAATCTTTATCGCCATAATCGACATTCTTCTGAATGCCAGGTCCGGCAAATTCACCGAAGACTTGATAAGATACAACCGCTGAAGTTTCCATAATATCTTGTACTGCTTTAATGGAATCAGCGTAATTCTTCAAAATAATTTCATACCCAAAGAAATCTTCAGCAGGAAGAATAGGACCAGTGCGTTTAGCACAAGTTACTTTATCACGCTCAATAATTAATGAGAAATTTGTGCCATGAATCTTTTCACGAGCTACCCATTCGCCACCAGTCAATCCTAAACTATAAAGTTTTTCAATGAATTTAGAATTGTAATGATTTTCAAGACTGCTATACTTTTTAAACATAATTAATCCTCAAAATGTAATTTCTAACCAATCACCATCACGCTGATCACTATTGACTTTAAAGCTAAATCCTTCTTTTCTCAGCCAATCACCAATTTCTTCAGTAATCAATTTATCGCGAGCAGTACAATAATAACTAAAATATGTTTTACCTTGTTCAGCTGCTTTATTAGCAAGTTCCGAAAAATCTTTAATAAAACACTCTAGCTTAAACTGTTTACTTTTAAGTGCTTTTTCGCGTAATCGATTAGCAAAAGATTCATTTTCATAAAGATCATACTGTTCCATTTTTCACCTTTTATTAATATGTCTTTTTCTATAGACAACTTTTTCTCGAGTTTCAAATTTATTCTTAGCAGTCATAGCTCGAGCCCATAATACAGCCACTTCTTTCGCCTGTAAGTTTAATTCACGAGCAATTTCAATGAATGACTTTCCAGACTCATGAAGAGTAAACACCACAACCTCAGTTCTCATAATCAATCTCATGTTATCGAGTTGATGCCATTATATACATCATTTTCTGAGTATGTTTTGTGTGCTTTCAAAATGAAGAAAGGGGCCGAAGCCCCTTATGATTATGATTATGGATAGGTATAGATGATACCAGTTTCTAAAGCAGTTTTATGAATGATGTATCCATTGCGTGATTCTTGAACATCAACTTCTGGATAGTCTTTCATCATCTTCTGAAGAGTGTAACGATGCAGGTAGTATTTACTGTCTGGATCTTCAGTTTTCCAATCTTTACCTTCTTCGGTCATTTTTTGGATTTCATCCATAACCCACCAACCGCACCAGATATAAGCTGAAGTACGATGTGGAAGAGGATGAACATAAGGCAATTCACCTTTAGGAGCAGGAGCTACTTTAGCCGTGACTGTTACATTACCAGTTTTGGTAACGGTTACAGGGTTATAATCTGCAGCAGATACAATAACAGAAACGCCAATCACTTGGGACCCTATATCAGACGTGTCAATCGCTAAAGTGCTAGTAGAACCTTCTACAGGAGAACCATCTTTGGTCCAAGAATAAACCCCAGTTGCACCTCCCGGAGCACCGATAACGTTGGCTTTAAAAGATGCCTCAGAACCCTGTTCAGTCGTAATAGACTCAGGAGTCAGAGTAACTGAAACTCCGCTCATAGTCTTTTTGGTAATAGTTACATTACCGGTTTTAGTAACTGTAACCGGCTTATAATCTGGGGCAGAAACAACAGCCGAAACCTCAATTACCTGTGACCCGATAGTAGATGTATCAACTTCTAGGGTATTTGTTGAGCCATCAACAGGAGACCCGTCTTTGGTCCATGAATAAGCTACAGATGCTCCTGCCGGCGCTCCAGTAACATCGGCTTTAAAAGATGCTTCTGCTCCTTTTTCAGCGGTAATTGAACTAGGCGTCAGAGTAACAGAAACGGCTCCCATAGTCTTTTTAGTAAAAACAACCTCAATACCGTTAGTCGCAGTAGCCGGGTTGTAATTTGATGCAGAAACTGTAACTTCACAATTCAATGTGTAATTAGCTTCTGTAGTTTCAGTTATGGTAATTGTTTTAGCAGTCTGACCTTCAATAACGGCAGTATCACGTTTCCAGACATAAGCGATACTTGCACCTTCTGGAGCACCAACAACGTTAGCTGTAACTACCTGAGACTGCCCAATCTCTTTGGAAACAGAAGTCGGGCTCAAAGTAACTGAAACACCGCTCATGGTCTTTTTGATAAAAGCAACAGCAATGCCTTTAGTTGCAGTTCCATTATTATAGTCTGGAGCAGAAACCGTTACTTCACAATTCAATGTGTAGCTGGTTTCCGTTGATTCAGTTAAGGTAATTGTTTTATCAGTTTGACCGGAAATAACAGAAGAGTCACGTTTCCAAACATAAGAAATGCTTGCTTCTGACGGTGCGCCAGTAACATCAGCTGTGACTACTTGAGATTGACCAATTTCCTTAGAAACAGAAGCCGGGCTCAAGGTTAAAGTAATCGCAGGCATAGTTTTATTCTGAACGGTCAGAGTGGTTTCTGCCTCAGCAGTTTCTGCCTCACCATCTGCTGGGGTAACAGTAGCAACTACTTTAACAGTCTTACTACCTGCAGGTCCTGCAGCAACATAATTCATAGCTGCGGTGACAGAAGATTGTTTTACGCCGTTTACTGTCCATACAAACGTTTCTGTGCCTTCAGCTGCGGCACCAGAAGTTGTTGCAGTAAAATTGGTTGTTGCTCCAATGACTGCCGAAGCAGCCAAAGGAGCAATAGATACACTATAAGCCATAGGTGTTCCTTATTTTAATGTTACGAAAGAAGAATTGCGTGTTTCACGAATTAGAACTGATCCGTCACGATTAATGTAATAAATTAAGCTAAACAAAGTTTGGTGTGCCGACGCGTGTTCAAAACTAGTTGGGTGAGATTTCCAATCTGGGGTTTCAGCAATCCACTGGTAAATCCACCAAGGAACAGTGCAGAATCCTGGATTTTTTCCAATCAGCTGAAGATTCGGACTAAAGTTTTCCGGAAGAGTAAATACAGACGGCTTTTCAGATTCAATAATCTCAGCTACAGCCTGCTCGAATTTTTCTTCAACAAAAGGAGTATCTTCAATCAAAACATCGGTATTTTCAGGAATTTTATCCATTTCTACTACTTCAATTTTAATGTCAGATTTAACCGGAGAATCAATCAGAAGTGCTGCCTCTGGATTGACTTCTTCATCGTCATATTTTAATCCGTCTGCGGCATCAGCAGCATCAATTAAGTCTTTAATAGATAACCCATCAGTCTCTGGCATAGGTTCACTAGCGAGCTTCTGGAGAGCTTCTTCAATATCATTAACGATATTATCAAAAGATTTATTCTTTTTGACCTTTATACCAAACTGTTCAGCATATTCAGCTAATTTAGCTTTAGCTTCTTTATTATCATCAAGAGCCTTCAGCTCTGCAATATAATCTTTATCTATCATAATATTTCCTCAGTATAAATATAGATATATTTATTACATGGTATTTAGACATGACTGACATTAAAGTACATTTTTATGATTTTAGTCACGTGAGAATTGATTGTGAAGAAAGTACATTTCATGAACTCCGTGATTTCTTTAGCTTTGAAGCTGATGGGTATCGTTTTAATCCGAAGTACAAATATGGTCACTGGGATGGACGAATCCGTCTTTTAGATTATAATCGTCTTCTTCCATTCGGCTTAGTCGGGCAAATTAAAAAGTTCTGTGATAACTTTGGCTATAAAGCCTGGATTGACCCGCAAATTAATGAAAAAGAAGAATTATCAAGAAAAGATTTTGATGAATGGCTTTCTAAATTAGAAATCTATTCAGGAAATAAAAGAATTGAACCGCACTGGTATCAAAAAGATGCAGTGTTCGAAGGATTAGTTAATCGTCGTAGAATTCTTAATCTTCCAACATCCGCAGGTAAATCTTTAATTCAAGCTTTGCTTGCTCGATATTATTTGGAAAATTATGAAGGTAAAATTCTTATCATTGTTCCAACAACTGCTCTGACAACTCAGATGGCTGATGACTTTGTTGACTATCGTTTATTCAGTCATGCAATGATAAAGAAAATCGGCGGTGGAGCATCAAAAGATGATAAATATAAAAATGATGCACCTGTCGTTGTTGGTACATGGCAAACTGTAGTAAAACAGCCAAAAGAATGGTTCTCACAGTTTGGAATGATGATGAATGATGAATGTCATCTTGCTACAGGAAAAAGTATTTCATCTATCATATCAGGTTTAAATAACTGTATGTTCAAATTCGGTTTGTCTGGTTCATTACGTGATGGCAAAGCCAATATCATGCAGTATGTTGGAATGTTCGGTGAAATATTTAAGCCAGTAACGACCTCTAAATTAATGGAAGATGGACAAGTAACTGAGTTAAAAATTAATAGCATTTTTCTTCGCTATCCCGATGAGTTCACTACTAAATTAAAGGGAAAAACTTACCAAGAAGAAATAAAAATTATTACTGGACTCAGTAAAAGAAATAAATGGATCGCTAAATTAGCTATTAAGCTTGCGCAAAAAGATGAAAACGCTTTTGTCATGTTTAAGCATGTATCACATGGTAAAGCTATTTTTGATTTAATTAAAAATGAATACGATAAAGTTTATTACGTATCAGGGGAAGTTGATACCGAAACCCGCAATATAATGAAAACCTTAGCTGAAAACGGTAAAGGAATAATTATAGTAGCTAGTTATGGTGTATTTTCTACTGGCATTTCAGTTAAAAATCTGCATCATGTTGTTTTAGCACACGGTGTTAAATCTAAAATTATTGTATTGCAAACAATAGGTCGCGTATTACGTAAACATGGTTCTAAAACAATCGCAACAGTCTGGGACCTCATAGATGATTGCGGTGTTAAGCCAAAATCTGCTAATACGAAAAAGAAATACGTTCATTTGAACTATCTTTTAAAACACGGCATTGATCGTATTCAGCGCTACGCAGATGAAAAATTTAATTACGTAATGAAAACAGTTAATTTATAAGGGCTTCGGCCCTTTGGAGAAAAAGATGTTACTAGAATTTAAACAATTTCTTTATGAAGCTTCTATTGATGAATTTATGGGTAAAATTGCCTCTTGTCAAACAATAGAAGGTCTAGAAGAACTTGAAGCTTATTATAAGAAAAGAGTTAAAGAAACTGAATTAAAAGATACTGATGACATCTCTGTGAGAGATGCTTTGGCAGGAAAAAGAGCTGAATTAGAAGATTCAGACGATGAAGTAGAAGAAAGCTTTTAAATTAAAAAAGGCCCAACCAAAAAGGAAGGGCCAAAACTATAGACTAAAGGTCACACTATAGCAAAAGTTGTGTTTCATTTAATTGTTCTTCCGAACTTTCTGAAACTGGTAGTTCTTTAATGTAATTATAACAAGGCCCAGGATGTACAGGACCTTTGTCTGTTTCAACAACCAATGCAGAATCGATTGGAGTTTTACAGACAACACAAATCTTATCTGACATGATTGTCTCCTCTAAATTATATATCTATTTATATAACTCTCATATGCATATCAATGCCCATATCTTTAGAATAAAAATATTCATCAAGATATCCGGCAAATTTTCCTTTAACATAAAGTACATCTTCACCGCATGGGTGGTCGGCCAGGATACGAATATCCTGACGCTTGAGATTATACTTTTTCATTAAGAATTGAATTTCCGTTTCGAATTCTTCTTCATAATTAAAAGCATCATCAATGCTATATTTCATTATTTTCCAGCCTCAAATGCTCGCATGTCTTGAATATGCTTAATAGCAAATCCGCGTGATTTAATAGCATCAAGAGCTCCGCTACAGAAATCCAATAAAATTCCCCAATACTGTAATGAAGTATCAACTTTTAAAACATCCTTATCAGCTGATAGAACTGTCTTCATTTCTGATTTCTCATAACGGTCCATACTAAATTCATCACCATCTCCTCGTCCCGAGTAGTAGTCTAATTTAGCTTTAAGAGCAACTTTTTTCTGTGCTTCAATTCTAAGCATTTCCTTTTTAATACTTGAATGCTTATTGAGCCATTTACTATATAACATCACATTATTAGCTGCTTCATACTGTAATTTAGTCGAATCTATAAACACATCTTTCTTCAATTCTTCTTGAAGATCTTCTAATTTCATGTTGTTCTCTATTCAATTGTTATTGGATGGACTTAGATTCATTATACCACGTTTATACGTGAAGCATTATACTCTGTTACTGGAAGCCAGTTGTAGTTTTATCTGCTCAATATCATCAGGGTTATCGATGACCGAAAAGCGTATTTCTACTATCAGAGTATAATCATCATAAACTGGTATTACATTAACTGCTAATTTATCAATACGCGGCTCGTAGTTTCTTACTGCGCTTTCAATGTTACGCTCAACAGTATCAGCAGTAAGAGGAGTCATATTCTCAAAAAGCTGGTCAGATAAATCGCATCCAAATTCTGGGTCAAATGGTCTTGACCCTTTCCTGGTTGTAATAATTCCTAAAAGGCTATTTTTAATTGACCTTAATCCAAGAGATCTTGAAACATCTTTGTCCCAATCCATTTTCATTTCTGGGTCAATGTCAGAATAAAGCTTATTAATATTTGCCATTACAATAGCTCAAAGAATTCTTTGAGTCCTCTTATTACATGAGCGTGAGTTTTTCCACACTCTGGGCACTTAATTGGAACAGCCAAATAAACAGTAGGCTTTAAAAGCATATCTTTTATAGCTACAATATCTGACTCTGTGATGATAGAGTATAAATCTTCCAGTTCTTTTTCATTTAAGTCTTCAACTGGAATGCTTTCACCGTTAGCATGAATCGTTTCTATACATGATACTATCATGTGGGCTATGTTTTTATCATCAAAAATTTTAGGGTAATGGAACTTAATTTTAATGTCACCCAGTGTATACCAGAGGTCTTCTGGTGCATCTATTTGTGTATGTAATAGATTTATATGGGTTGGTATTTCAGTTCCACAGGTGCACTTCCAGGAGTTTTCGTGATTAACTTCTCCAAGAGAATGTGCCCATAAATGAATCAGCAGTAGTTCTGATTCTTGATGGTTTAAATCTTTTGCATTTGTACAGTCTTTGATTAGCTTTTTAACGATCTCTTCTACTGAACCGTTCTTTTTAGCAGTAATAAGCTCTAGATATTCTTTAAGAGTAAATGCGCGACAGTTGATTATTTTAGAACCAACTCTCACGTCAAATTTGTATTCATACATATTTAGCTCCTTTATTTATCATATTTATAAATAGAATAAAAGGAGCATCTATGGCAAACATTATTCGTTGTAAATTACCAGATGGTGTTCATCGTTTTAAACCATTTACGGTAGAAGATTATCGAGATTTTTTGTTAGTTCGAAACGATATAGAACATCGGTCACCACAAGAACAAAAAGAAATAATTGCTGATTTAATTGCCGATTATTTTGGAGACTATCCGAAGACTTGGCAACCATTTATATTTTTGCAGGTATTTGTAGGGTCAATAGGTAAAACTAAAGTACCGGTTACATTTGTATGTCCAAAATGTAAAAAAGAAAAGACAGTTCCATTTGAAATATATCAAAAAGAATTAAAGGAACCTGTTTTTGATGTAGCTAATGTTAAAATTAAATTAAAGTTTCCTTCTGAGTTTTATGAAAATAAAGCAAAGATGATTACTGAAAATATTCATTCCGTTCAAGTAGATGAAATATGGTATGATTGGAAGGAAATTAGCGAATCGAGTCAAATAGAACTTGTTGATGCAATCGAGATAGAAACATTAGAAAAAATTCTCGATGCAATGAATCCTATTAATTTAACGCTGCATATGTCGTGTTGTAATAAGTATGTAAAAAAATACACTGATATAGTAGATGTGTTTAAGCTATTAGTTAATCCAGATGAGATATTTACTTTTTATCAAATTAATCACACACTTGTAAAAAGTAATTATAGCTTAAATTCAATAATGAAAATGATTCCTGCTGAGCGCGGATTCGTATTAAAACTGATTGAGAAGGATAAACAACAATGAGTATGTTGCAACGCCCCGGATATCCAAATCTCAGCGTTAAATTATTTGAGAGTTATGACGCTTGGAGTAATAATAGATTTGTTGAATTAGCTGCTACTATTACCACATTAACTATGCGGGATTCTCTTTATGGTCGAAATGAAGGAATGCTGCAGTTTTATGATTCTAAAAATATCCATACAAAAATGGATGGAAATGAAATAATTCAGATTTCTGTAGCTAATGCAAACGATATTAATAATGTTAAAACACGAATTTATGGATGTAAGCACTTTTCCGTATCGGTAGATTCAAAGGGTGATAACATCATTGCTATTGAATTGGGAACTATTCATTCTATAGAAAATCTTAAATTTGGCAGACCGTTTTTCTCTGATGCAGGCGAATCTATAAAGGAAATGCTTGGTGTCATTTATCAGGATCGCACGTTATTAACTCCAGCAATAAATGCTATAAATGCTTATGTTCCTGATATTCCATGGACTAGCACATTTGAAAACTATTTGTCGTATGTCAGAGAAGTTGCTCTAGCTGTAGGAAGTGACAAATTTGTATTTGTATGGCAAGACATCATGGGAGTTAACATGATGGACTATGATATGATGATAAATCAAGAACCGTATCCAATGATTGTCGGTGAGCCATCTTTAATAGGTCAATTTGTTCAAGAATTAAAATATCCATTAGCATATGATTTCGTTTGGTTGACTAAATCGAATCCTCACAAACGCGATCCAATGAAAAATGCTACTATCTATGCGCATTCGTTTTTGGATTCTTCATTGCCAATGATTACTACAGGAAAGGGTGAAAACTCTATTGTAGTGTCCAGATCAGGTGCTTATTCTGAAATGACTTATAGGAATGGCTATGAAGAAGCTATTCGTCTTCAAACTATGGCACAATACGATGGCTATGCTAAATGTTCTACTGTCGGTAATTTTAACTTGACTCCTGGCGTTAAAATTATTTTTAATGATAGTAAAAACCAATTTAAAACAGAATTTTACGTTGATGAAGTTATCCATGAATTATCCAATAATAATTCAGTAACTCATCTATATATGTTCACTAATGCAACGAAACTGGAAACAATAGACCCAGTTAAGGTTAAAAATGAATTTAAATCTGATACTACCACTGAAGAAAGTAGTTCTTCCAATAAGCAATAAAGAAGTTTCTATTCCTAAAATGGGTCTTAAACATTATAACATTTTAAAAGATGTTAAAGGTCCTGATGAAAATTTAAAACTTCTTATTGATTCTATTTGTCCGAATTTATCACCGGCAGAAGTTGATTTCGTTTCTATTCATTTATTGGAATTTAATGGAAAGATTAAATCTCGTAAAGAAATAGATGGTTATACTTATGACATAAATGGCGTTTATGTATGCCAAAGATTAGAATTTCAATACCAAGGAAATACATTTTATTTTAGACCTCCTGGAAAATTTGAGCAATTTTTGACAGTAAGCGATATGTTATCTAAATGCTTGCTTAAGGTCAATGATGAAGTTAAAGAAATTAATTTTCTTGAGATGCCAGCATTTGTATTAAAATGGGCAAATGATATTTCTACAACTTTAGCAATTCCTGGCCCTAATGGTCCAATAACTGGAATTGGCAATATTATTGGATTATTTGAATGAAAAAGCCACAAGAAATGCAAACGATGCGTAGAAAAGTTATTTCAGATAATAAACCAATTCAGGAAGCGGCTAAATCCGCTTCTAACACTTTATCTGGGCTTAATGACATTTCTACAAAATTGGATGATGCTCAAGCTGCTTCTGAATTAATTGCTCAAACTGTTGAAGAAAAATCGAATGAAATAATTGGAGCAATTGACAATGTAGAAAACGCAGTGAATGATACTACTGCTGGTTCTGAGTTAATTGCTGAAACTGTCGAAATTGGCAACAATATTAATAAAGAAATTGGCGAATCGCTCGGAAGTAAATTAGATAAATTAACGAGTTTACTAGAGCAAAAAATTCAGACAGCCGGAATTCAACAAACAGGAACTAGTTTAGCCACGGTTGAAAGCGCTATTCCTGTTAAAGTTGTCGAGGATGATACAGCTGAATTTGTTGGTCCATTATTACCAGCTCCTGAAGCGGTTAATAATGATCCTGATGCTGATTTTTTCCCTACCCCTCAGCCAGTTGAACCCAAACAAGAATCGCCAGAAGAAAAACAGAAAAAAGACGCATTTAACTTAAAATTATCTCAAGCTTTAGATAAATTAACAAAGACTGTTGATTTTGGATTTAAAAAATCCATTTCAATTACTGATAAAATATCAAGCATGCTATTTAAGTATACTGTCAGTGCTGCTATTGAAGCTGCTAAAATGGTTGCATTAATAATGGCTGTTGTTATTGGAATAGACCTACTGATGGTTCATTTTAAATATTGGTCAGATAAATTTTCAAAAGCCTGGGATTTGTTTAGCACTGATTTTAAAACTTTTTCAAGCGAAACCGGAACTTGGGGTCCTTTATTACAGAGCATCTTTGAATCTATTGATGAAATTAAAAAGTTCTGGGAAGCGGGAGATTGGGGCGGTTTGACGGTAGCTATTGTAGAAGGGCTTGGAAAGGTTCTTTATAATTTAGGAGAACTTATTCAGCTTGGAATGGCTAAATTATCAGCAGCAATTCTTCGAGTTATTCCTGGTATGAAAGATACTGCTGACGAAGTAGAAGGAAGAGCACTGGAAAATTTCCAAAATTCTACTGGAGCATCTCTCAATAAAGAAGACCAAGAAAAAGTAGCAAATTATCAAGATAAACGAATGAATGACGATCTTGGTCCAATAGCAAAAGGATTAGATAAAATTGCTAATTGGAAAACCCGTGCATCTAACTGGATTCGTGGTGTTGATAATAAAGAAGCATTGACAACTGATGAAGAACGCGCAGCAGAAGAAGAAAAATTAAAGCAACTTTCACCAGAAGAAAGAAAAAATGCTTTAATGAAGGCTAATGAAGCCCGTGCCGCGATGATTCGTTTTGAAAAATACGCTGATTCGGCTGATATGAGTAAAGACTCAACGGTTAAATCAGTTGAAGCTGCCTATGAAGACCTTAAAAAACGGATGGATGACCCGGATTTAAATAATTCACCGGCAGTTAAAAAAGAACTTGCTGCTAGATTTTCTAAAATTGATGCTACTTATCAAGAGCTCAAGAAAAATCAGCCTAATGCCAAACCTGAAACTTCTGCTAAATCGCCAGAAGCAAAACAAGTCCAGGTAATAGAAAAGAACAAAGCACAACAGGCTCCTGTTCAACAAGCATCTCCTTCGATCAATAATACTAATAATGTTATTAAGAAAAATACTGTCGTTCATAATATGACACCCGTAACGAGCACAACTGCTCCTGGTGTATTTGGCGCGACTGGAGTTAATTAAGGAATAATATGGCAATTGTTAAAGAAATAACTGCTGATTTAATTAAAAAGTCCGGTGAGAAAATTTCAGCCGGACAGAGTACTAAATCAGAAGTAGGAACTAAAACATACACAGCCCAGTTTCCAACTGGGCGTGCTAGTGGGAATGACACTACAGGGGACTTCCAGGTAACAGATCTATATAAGAATGGATTATTATTTACTGCATACAATATGTCATCTAGGGATTCTGGAAGTCTCAGAACGATGAGATCTAACTACTCTTCTTCATCTTCTAGTATTTTACGTACAGCCAGAAACACTATCAGTAATACAGTATCAAAACTGTCAAATGGATTAATATCAGATAATAATTCAGGAACAATAAGTAAAGTTCCTGTTGCAAATATTCTTTTACCGAGATCTAAATCCGATGTTGATACATCATCACATAGATTTAACGATGTTCAAGATAGTCTTATTACAAAAGGTGGAGGTACTGCTACTGGCGTGTTAAGCAATATGGCTTCAACTGCAGTATTTGGAGCACTGGAAAGTATAACACAAGGTATAATGGCTGATAATAATGAACAGATTTATACGACAGCCAGAAGTATGTATGGTGGTGCTGAGAATAGAACTAAAGTGTTCACTTGGGATTTGACTCCGCGTTCCACAGAAGATTTAATGGCTATTATTAATATCTATCAATATTTTAACTATTTTTCTTATGGTGAAACGGGTAAATCTCAATATGCTGCTGAAATAAAAGGATATCTAGATGAGTGGTATCGCTCTACTTTTATTGAGCCATTAACTCCAGAAGATGCAGTTAAAAATAAGACGTTATTTGAGAAAATGACATCGAGTTTAACTAACGTTCTTGTAGTTTCAAACCCGACAATTTGGATGGTTAAAAACTTTGGCGCAACTTCTAAATTTGACGGAAAAACAGAAGTGTTTGGACCGTGTCAAATTCAAAGTATTAGATTTGATAAAACTCCGAATGGTAATTTTAACGGATTAGCTATTGCTCCAAACCTCCCTAGTACATTTACTCTTGAGATTACTATGAGAGAAATTATCACGTTAAATCGTGCTTCTTTATATGCGGGGACTTTTTAATGTATTCTTTAGAGGAATTTAATAATCAAGCAATAAACGCAGATTTCCAACGTAATAATATGTTTAGCTGCGTTTTTGCGACAACTCCATCAACTAAAAGCTCTTCGTTGATAAGTTCAATTAGCAACTTTTCTTATAATAATTTGGGTCTAAATTCAGACTGGTTAGGATTGTCTCAAGGCGATATTAATCAGGGAATTACCACGCTAATTACTGCTGGCACACAAAAACTGATAAGAAAATCAGGGGTTAGTAAATATCTTATTGGTGCCATGAGTCAACGTACAGTTCAAAGTTTATTGGGCTCATTTACAGTTGGTACATATTTAATTGACTTCTTTAACATGGCATATAACTCGTCTGGATTGATGATATATTCTGTAAAAATGCCAGAGAATAGATTATCCTATGAAACTGACTGGAACTATAACTCTCCTAATATTCGTATAACTGGGAGAGAATTAGACCCTTTGGTTATTTCATTTAGAATGGATTCAGAAGCTTGTAACTATCGTGCAATGCAAGACTGGGTTAACGCTGTTCAAGACCCAGTAACTGGACTGCGTGCTTTGCCACAAGATGTCGAGGCAGATATTCAGGTTAATCTTCATGCTCGTAATGGATTACCTCATACTGCAGTGATGTTCACCGGATGCATTCCAGTGTCAGTGAGCGCTCCTGAGTTATCATATGATGGAGATAACCAAATAACTACATTTGATGTTACTTTTGCGTATAGAGTCATGCAGGCTGGAGCAGTTGATAGACAAGCTGCCCTTGAATGGCTTGAATCTGCTGCTATAAACGGTATTCAAAGCGTTCTCGGAAATAGTGGAGGTGTTACTGGATTATCTAATTCGCTTTCACGACTTAGTAGATTAGGAGGAACTGCTGGAAGCATTTCAAACATTAATACTATGACGGGAATTGTCAACTCGCAAAGTAAAATATTAGGAGCAATATAACAATGGGGACCTTTTGGTCCCCATATTTTTATTTACGGAATGAAATAAAAGCAGCAACTGAAGCGACTAAACTGTCTTCAATATAAACTTCAATTTTTACCGGAGCTTCTGACTCAAATTTACCTGTTACTACACCTTGGAAAATGCTTTCAGTCTGTTCTGGCTTTGAAAAATTTTCAGAAGGAAAAATTCCGAACTTTTTATCTGTTCCAAAAATTTTGATAAATTCATCATAAACTGCTTCATTAAAAGCGTTATCAGCAGGAATAACGCCTTCAACTACAAGTTCTTGACCTAAAAAGCGTAAAGAAGATTTCATTTTGTGTTCCTCATGTTATGTCAGTAAGATTATTATAACACAACACGAGGGACTTGTAAACTACATCTTGAACTTTTTAGACATTCCGTTGATGTTAACCAAAGAAGCCAAGATTTGAGAAACTTCAGTTTCCTCTTCTTTTGATTCTTCTACAAGGAATTGATTAAACCCAGCCATTGGACGAACTTCACCAGTTTCCATTAGATGATCGCCATCATATACCGATTCTTCTAATTGTTCAGAAGGAGGAACGATTGTGCCTTCGATTAGATACTTGTTATAGGCAGTTTCTTTCATCATGTACGTGCTTACTTTATTAATCTTCAACAAAATTCCACGCGGTAGAATAACTTCAGCTTCTGATGGAAATCCTGATAAATGACCTGGAACGATAACTTTGATTCGCTCAGCCCCTTTAATTACCATACCTACGCTAGCTTCAGCATCTTCATTAGCATATGCAGAATGACTACCCATATGCATTAAATCTTCAGCATCAACAGAACCTTCTCCTTCACCAGAAAATACTGCGCCGGAATCATCTAGAGCCATATAGTTTTTACCATGCTCACCGAAGATATTTGGTTTAAGCGACGTGGATACGAAGTTCTTGAAATAGAACATTTTATTTTCAATATTATGACGTAAAGTTTTAAAAGTAACTTCTTGCCCACGATAAAGCGTAGTTCCTGGAGGAAGAACTGATCCTTTGGCGAATGCAGAATCCAGCGTCTCGATGTGTTTAATAGCTCGTTCAATGTATTCTTCACGGGTAGAATCTGGTTTACCCAAGAGGAACGAGTTCATTTCAACATATGAATCTGCACAATAATCTTCAATTACATCAGACTCAGCCTGAGTCAGTCCTTTTGGAGTTACTTCGGTGCTTGCGTATTCATATGCCTGAGCAGCAGATTCATTAATCAATTTATAAATGCCATTCATGACAAATTGAATAATAGCTACCTTTTCGTCTGGTGTGGCTTTAGAACCTTTAACTAAATCATTGATAATTTTCTTAATAACATCAAAGCTATTAGAAATATTAATGTCAGCTAGATCGCTCAAAATTTTATCGGTTTTATAATCAAAAAATTCTTTATTCTTTAAATATTCTTGAAAACCTTGATGTGTTATATCGCTCTGCAGTCTGATAGACGGATCACGTAAACGTGCATGGGCCAATGCAATATGATTTCGGAAGCTTTCTAGTTCATAATCATTAGATTTAAAACGAGAAGCACTTCTCATACCACCGATAGCTCCTTTGCCGAAGTTGGAACCAATCTGAATAACGCCAGAGTTCATTGGTCCTTCTGCTTTATATACCGGAACTTTAGATTCAAACTCTTGATATTTCTTAGCAGCGAAGCTATCACCATGTAGAGAAGCATCGACAGTAGAATATTGAGCTTGTGCTGCTAATCGACGACTAATTTTAGTTTTCTGAATAACAGCTTGATCCGTGCGCTTATCATTTTCTAAAGCAATAGAAGCAGCAACAGCAACAGCTTTAGGAACAGCATTACCTGTTTTAACATCTACATAAACATCACCAACCTTTGATTCAACTTTTGTGAATAACTCAGTTGAAATAGGAGGTACACCTGGAATGTCTTCTAAATTGGCATTTTTACGGTAAACCATAATATATGCATACTTTTTATCGTAATCCCAGATTTCCTTTAAAAGAACATATCGACCTGCTCCTTTAGTACGTACTAAACGGTCAGCAATAACTTGCATCTGACGAGCAGCGCCATTTGTTTTACTTTTTAGTACGCGGAATAGGCATGCGTCAATTTTATACTGTTTCATTGTTTGAAGAGCAGTATCAAAAACCGCATTAATGACACCAATTGGATTTCCACCCAAGTTTTTAAGTTTAACTAATGATAGTTTCTCATTAACACCTATCATTACGATATGCATCATTTTATCGCCTGGCTTAACGTTTTTATTTGTATCACCACCGGAGGTGTATGTACAAAATCTAAATCCAGGAAGTACACTTTCTTCGCCGGCTTGAATAGCAAAAATTTGAGGTATTTTATGCTTAGGATTTAAGTTAACAACCGGCGCCGAAGCGCCGTCAAATAATTCTGTAATAAGTTCCATGATTTATCCTTGAACGAACTTGTAAGGCATGTTTGCAATATCTATGCAAGATGCAATAATTCCAAGAGATGATTCTACTTTTTGTTTAACATTTGATGAAACAAATGATGCAAAGTCAACTCTGTCTTCTATTTCAATATCATCTGTCATTGCAACTACTTCACCAGTTTCCATTAGACGGTCACCGTCATAAATTACCGATTCGGTGAGTTCTTCCGTAGTCATAACTTCAGCTTGAATGAGTTTTGTATTATTAGATGTTGTTCCGTCATTATTAGAAGCATCAGTTATTTTATTAACTTTGACCATCAATCCGCGTGGTAGAATAACTTCAGCTTCTGTTGCTATTCCGAGACTTCCTGGATATACAACATTAACTTTATGAGCTCCATCAATTGCCCATCCTATTTGAACTTTAACGTATTCAGGATTTTCTTTATACGCTCTTATTTCATTTGGATTAATAGTTATTCCTTCTTCATTTTTATCAACTGTTAATTCATTACGAGCTTCTGGTTCTAAAAGACCAATACCAGCATGCGTAATTCCAAAACGTCCAAAAATGATAGGAGTTAAAGAAGTAGATACAAAATTTCTGAAATAGAACACTTTATTTTTAACTAGTGCTTCGTATATAGGAGCAGTCATGCTTTGAGCACGATAAACTGTAATGCCTTCTGGTATACGGTCACCATTTTCAAAGGCTGAATCTAAATTATTTATCGCAGATTCAATTTCTTTTTCACTCATTACCTCATATCGTTCTGGATTGTAGCGACCTAAAAGAAGATTATTGATGTCAGTATATCCTGAACCACAATACTCTCTAATGCCGCGCTTTTGTGATGGAGTATATTTAGAACCATCACGAGCAATAGTAATATCAATCATTGGACCTGCACCAATTCCAGAAAAACTATAAATCATTCTTTTGAGGAATTTAGTTTTTGCTGCGTTCCAGGAATTTTTAGTTATTTCTTCCCAGACTTCATCTGTTTGTCCTTTACGAGTTTTATTATGTTTATCAAGCCAGTTATCTTTATATTCTTCAAATAATTGATTAACAACTGTTGCGTATTTCTCTAAACATTTTATTGAAGTAGTTGGTTCATTTTTAATCGCATTAAGAATTACATCTTTAATTTTTTCAGAAACTTCATTAACCTCACTTTTTGAAAAGAATTTATAGTCATAATGAAGTTCATCTGCAGTTCCTTCAGCAATAATTTTTGCTGCCTTAGTTTTAGAAGCTAATGAATTAATTCCAAGCTTCATTTCTTCTGCTTCGGGAATTAAAGGAGCTGTAGCAGGTTTATTGAAATTAGCTGCGGTAGATTCATACTTCTGGAATAATTCACTTTCAAATCTAGAAGATTCTAATGACTGACTTTGTGCAATTGCTCTACGGGAAATTTTAACTTTAACGATTACAGCTTGGTCAGAACGTTTATCATTTTCTTGTGCAATAGATGCTGCAATTGCCTCATTTTTAGTTACTTGAGCTCCAGTATCTTTATTGATATAAACATCACCGACTTTCGATTCAACTTTAGTAAAGAGCTCGGTACTAATTTCCGGAACTCCTGGAATGTCTTCTAGCGATACATTTTTGCGATGTATAAGAATATATGCGTACTTTTTATCGTAATCCCAGAGTTCCTTAAGAAGGACGTATCTGCCACCTGAACGACTGCGGATAAGTCTATCAGCAATAAGTTGAATTTGTCGAGCTTGACCAGCAGTTTTAGACTTAAGAATACGGAGCATACAGGCATCAATTTTATACTGACGCATCGTTTGCATTGCAACTGTAAAAACTGAATTGATATAATTAATTGGGCTTGGACCGAGACCTTTTAATTTAGCAATTGAACCTTTAGCAGTTAATGTAAAAGGAACAATATGCATCATTTTATCGCCCATCTTTAAATCGCGATTAGTATCACCTCCAGATGTATAGGTACATAAACGAAAGCCTGGTTGTTCAATTGCGCCATCAACATGAACTGAAAAAATTTGCGGTATTTTCTTCTTTGGATTTAAGTTTGTAATCGGAAGAGTAGTATCTTCGTCAAATAATTCTGTAATGAGTTCCATCATATCCTCTCTAGTGTTTATTCTATTTATAAAATTAAAGGCCCGAAGGCCTTTAATAATCTATTGGTAAGAGAGTACGATATATTTCAAACTTTGGACCTTTTTCATAAGCATCAAATGTTTCTGTGAATTTATTATAAGCATATGCATCTATAAATTCAATCATAATTTGTGATACAGAAGTAGAAACATCTCCACCTTCTTTTTGAGCAACGACAATTGTTTCTAAGTAAGCTTTCATAGACCAGTTACCTCATGAAAATCACCAAATACATCTTCGAATGTATTAGCTTTAGTTTTATCTTCACGTAAACGAATCGCAATCGGAAGAAATAATTTAACGTAATCAGTGCGGCCATCAGATTTTAACCAACCGTTGCATTCGCACTCTAGAATTTTTCCAATATAATAATTTTGGTTTTCCATAATGCGAGTACGGTCAAGTTCATGCGATTTTACACCGGCTTTATCTTTTAAGCCTGAACCAGCATTTACTTTAATTTTTCCACACTCTGATTCAAGAATAAATCCACCTGCTTTAGTAGGGTCTTTACGGTGAGGATAAATTCCTACAATTTTTAAATCAACATCAATTACTTCTTTAAATTTATAGAGATTTTTTGAACGAGCATTTTCCCACAATCCATCGATATTTTTGAGAATAATACCTTCAAGACCTTGGTCAATATACTTTTTATAAATTACCTTAGCTTCATCTAGGTTATTTACTATCTGGTTTTCAATTAAAATTACTTTATCATATCCTGATGCCATTTGTTCTAGTTTAGAAAAACGTACATCATACTTCAAACGAAATGCTGGAAGACCGTATATTTCTACTAACGGGACATAATCCCAGACCTGAAACTTCATACATTGAGCTTCTTTTTCTGAAATAGTTCCCTTTAAAGATTTATTGGCGATTCCATTAGAAGCAGTACGCGATTCAGCTACTTCGGCAAACTCTTTAACTTTACTATTTTCAGGAGCATCAAAAAGAAAATCTAGGCCTTCTGGCTCTTTTTCAACTTGCTCATGGTATACCAATTCGCCATCAATTAACACGCCTTCTGGATGAATCTGGCGAGCTTCAGCGGTCATTTTGATTAACTCTTCCTTAAGAAGATCTAATCCTAGATATTCATTACCAGCTCGTGATAAAAGACGAACATCATCTAATTCATCACCTCGGACTTCAGCAAAACACCGAGCTCCATCTGCTTTTAACTGTGCAAAAGCTGGAAATTTAATATTCTTACTAATGCCTTTTTCATCATAAGAACTTGCCAACATTTGAGGTTGTTCAGGAATTAAACCTGGCCAAACTTTATTTGCGATAGATACTGAAGCACCGCATTCAAGATCTCGCATCATAACTCGACGCAAAACTTCAACATCATCCTTTTTACCATCAGTGATATATCCAGTTAATTCCTCAATTGCTGCATTGCCAGTTAATTTCCGAGTAGCTAACGTGAATTCAATGAAGTCAAGCATATCGGTAATAGTCAGCATTCCAAAACTCTGGGTAGCAATACCAGGTTTAGGCCATTTCTTGATATAATACTGTAGCCCACGAGAATAAGTCAGACGATATACTCGTTTAAGCAATTCATTATCTTTATTCTTTTCAAGAATTGCTTGCTTCTGCTTAGTTGATCCAATAGATGCTATTTCATTCAGAATTTTAAGAATCATTGCTCATCCTTCAAGGTTTGGTTTACAGCTCTATTATAAATCAATTCATCATTAAGCTCAGGCAAAGACCTATGATATGTAGTTCTAACTTTATTTCCTTGCATCCAGTGCTTAACGTAAATGAAACCTTGCTCTACACATTTTTTAAAAATTCGTTCGTCTTTTTGAGCTCGGAATTCTGGATTGCATCTAAAAAATTGATTTACGTGACCGTAATCACGTGTAGTATTACCTTCATTTTCATAAATAGTGTGAACAACAAACATTAGAATGCTCCTTGGAAAATATTATCACCGCTAGTAGGTCTATTATACAAATACTCTATGCCACCAGGTTTAATGTAGTTCCATGTCTGAAACGGATGTGTCTGATATGGATGATATAGATGATTATAAGGATTAAATCCAGGCGTTCTCCAGGTAGTGTTCCAAGGAAAAGAATCGTTTTTAACCATCTTCTCAATTAAATCTTTTATAGCTTTTTCACTATCAAAACTTTCTTTATTTTCCTTCGGCGAAAAAAGCTTATTTTCTACATCATTCCATGTATAAACTCGCTGCGCAGTTTTTGGAATATTGTCACGCTCTCCTCGAGCCATCCAATAAACCGGAACATTTAATATTTCACTCGCGTGGTCGCAGTGGTGAGCAAGATCGTCAATATAACAAATTACGTTATATTTCTCTTTTGCCTTTTTGAACAACTCTTCTTTTGAAGAATCATGACCACACATCATTACTTCTGAGAAGGCACCAGGAAAAAGAGCATTCAAATTAAATTGACGATTCAGCAGAGCGTCAATAGAATCACCCAATGCTGTAACAGCTACAAAATTATAATCTTCTTTTAGTTTGTTAATTACGCACAGGGCATCTTTATATGGAGACAAGTAACGAATAAAATCTGATCGATTGTATTTTTCAATTAGCTTGACACCAAGTTCTTCATCACAATTAAAGAGTTTACCTGGAGAAATAAATTTCTCATCTTGGATCATTTTTAAAATATGTTCTAACGGAAGATTATATTTCTGAGCAAAATAAGGAAGTCCTGATTGCCAGCTTAAACATACTCCATCAATATCAGTTAAAATAGTAGGCTTCATAGAGAGTCTCTTAATAGGTTTAACACATCAATAAATTCAGCTTCGGTTAGTATTGTATCATCTTTTGTTAGACCACTAGCCATGCTGTGCTTCAAAACTTTTCCTTTTGAGGCTTGTAATGCATCACGAAAGCCTCTGTTTTGGATCGCTGCTTCAAAATATGCATTTGTGTATAATTCTTTCCACGCTGGTGAATATCTTGAAAACGGAACTCCAAGCCAGAAGAGGGTCCCACGGTCCTGAGCTCTAGCATAAGACCTTCCGGCTTGTTGGGCGGCAAGCCCGGATAACCCAAATATACGACGTTGTTGTTCAACATTTTTCACCTTACACCCTTGGAGGAATCCTTCTAGACCTCCAAATTGAATACCATCCATAACGAAAGGCCATTGGGCGAAATTACTTAATGCACATGATGGCCATTTAAAATTGCTTCTTATCTCTAGCTCAGACATTTTCAATACTTATAATTTCAACATCAGCCCAATGACCATAGCAAGGAAGACGAAATTCAACTGGCCAGTTAGGGTCCTTTTCTAATATAATAGACTGAACTTGTGGCTCTTCATATTCATCGGTATACGGACCTTTATACGCTACTTTATATGTGACTTTAATGTATTGAATTCCAAAAATCTTATTAATTATATTCATACTAATTCCTTTAATCCGTAAATAGGAGATAATTCATCACCCATACGAAGGTCTTCATTTCCATCTACCCAGGAAACAATATAAGCTTCTTTTATTTGAATACCACTCCATTTAAATGGAGGTAGAACCTTAGAAATTAATCCAGGTATACCAACTCCCTTTAATTCAACAGTTTGACCTAAAAAGAATTTCATTAGAACCTCATCTGAAAACCGTGCGATTTAACATTACCGCCGCCAATATCAGAAATATTAATTTCACGCGCAATTGAAGGGTCAATGTCAATTTCACGATTGAGTTTAGTGATAGCTAAAGTATCGCGCCCATTTACAGTACGGAACTCTAAAGGACATACTACATTAACATAGTTTTTAATCGATTCACTGGTAGGTTGCAAATGAGCAGGAAGGTCTTTAGGCGCCTTAGAGAAAACCACTTCACAGAAATTTTTGCGAGTATCAAAATAAGTAGTCATAAACATAGTATTTTCCTCAGTAAGGGGCCGAAGCCCCTCATTTTATTTTAAATATCAAATTCGTTAATAACTACATCAAAGATTGCTTCAAGATGCTCAGGTTTAGCTCTGTTACTCAGAATATGACGAATCCAAGTTTTAACCAGAAGCTTGCGATTAACACCATTCCAGCAAGGATGAGTCCCTAAATCGCGTTGACGAAAATCATCATCCAAAGCGATTTTGAAGTTGGAACCTTCCATTGTGATTGAAACCGTGATGCCATTTTCAAATCGCATATAAACGTAGTTAGGAGTCATATACTGTTCAATTTCGCATACTGATCCATTTTGATGTTTCCAAAGACAGATAGTATCAATAGAACCTGCAATACCGTTAGAAACATATTTACGTTCAAAGTTGATGTAGTTCATTTTATTCTCCAAGATGTTTAATTGCGGTACAGGTATATAATATCATATCCTGTACCAAAGTAAACAATTATTTTACTACTTTCCAGTGCTGCATGTCAAGTTTACCAACTTTTTTCATCTTCTCAATTAAGCGTTCGGCACGTTGGCGAGCTGTAACATAATACCATTCACCCAATTCATTTTGTTCAATTTTTCCAACGATTACTGTATTCAATTCATAAATCCAACCAGTAAAGAAATTATGAACTTGAATTGTAAAGGTGAAATCTGTTCCCATACCTTCTGTTGTTTCTACTTCAATAATATCACCTTCAACTGCCATTAAGAACCACATAGTTTCATCATATTTACCATTGAAGCATTTAGTTTTAACTGCAGCGTTCAGATTAATCGTTTTCATTTTATTCTCCTTTGTTTGTGTAAGATAATACTATCACAAAGGAACCATACTGTAAACAACTTTGTGCAGTCTTTGGAAAATAAAAAAGGACTCCCGAAGGAGTCCTCAACTTATGCTTTCTGCTTACCAAAACGAGAAGCATCATCTCGAAGAACCGCACGTGCTCGGCGCATGATCTTCTCAACAGTTTGATTGATACGAGAGTTCGACCCACGCTTGTAACCAGCGCGTTTAGAATCACCAACTTTCTTTTCAACTGCTTTCTTTGCTTTAGCTTGTTTTGCCATTATAAATTCTCTTTTAAATGAAAATGCAGGACTTATTGGCATTGCCTGCGAAAGCCCTCAAGGGGGTACTTAGGTTTTGAGTATTTACCGACAGGATAACCATAAACCCGTCATCATACTTATAACTCTTATCTGTTGCACACCGTTAGCTTAAAGGTTCCGGGTTCGATTTCTCGAGGATAAGATATATACTGATGGATATATAGGCCTTGAGGCGTACTCCCGATTGGCCATCACCTCGGGGTAGCATGCACTTGCCGCTATAAGAATAACATTCAAGAGGTACACCGTAAAACTGCCGGGGTCTTAAAACTATAATGATTCGCAAATCATTAATCAGACAGTTCGACGGCTCCTCGATTTTAGCTCACACTAAGGCAGTGAATCTCCAATAAATTACTTCAGTGTTACCACAAAGTGACGAACTGCTTTTCGTGCGGCAGAAGCCAGAGGCTTAGCATATTTAAGTTCATCTTTTTCCTGAAGCTCAGCAGCTAGTGCAGTTTGAGCAGGATTCAGATGTTTGAAATAACGCAGGATTTCAAGAGCTTCGGCTTCAACATCAATAGATGCGCCATAGTTTTCGTGACCATTATTCCATGCGTTTCGTTGCAGTTCAAGAGCGTGTTGTAATTGTTTAATCATTTAAAAATTCTCGTTAGAGATTAAAACTCGGTAGTCACGTTCTTCTGAATTTCATCTTCTTTCGACAGATCTCTCAGTTGTAGACTACCACATAGAATTGTTCGGTTAACTTATTATTCCGACACCCAATTCATATTATTATTTATATCACTTATAAAGACATGGAATAGCTTTATAGTGACAGGTAACAAATTTTTGTTTAATTTCTTTTGGCTGCTTAAGACCCAGAGCTACAAAAGGATGCGGAACGTTTCGAATTTGACCAACTGGAAGAGAAGTCAAATCACCAACTTCACAGAAACCTTCAGGAACATCAGGACCAACAGAGTGAATTACACACAGTTCAGGAACTTCACCTTGGACGCGTTTACCGATAATAAGTCCTGATTCTGTAACTTCTTCATCACCGGCTTGTGCAGGTTCAGAAACTAAAATAACATATTCACCGACAGCACGAATTGGTAGCTGTTGTACTTCAGACATCGTTTTTCCTTTTTGTTAACAGATGAATTAATAATAACAAATAATTCTTAAAGCATTTATTTACCAATAAATTGGAGCAAATGCTCAACTTTCATACCATTAACGGAAATCAATTTGTCAATAGAAAAACCTCGCCATGCACCAAGCTCAACATCAAATACTGGAACCATATCAGTAGATTCTTTCCGAGTAGATTCAGTCAATTTACCAGTTTGCATGGTTGGCATAAAGTCAGCATCACGAGTACCTTTCATAGTACGAATAGTGCCATCAGACTTTTCAAAAACTACATTTGAAATACCCATGGACAATTTAGTTTTCAAAATTTCGCGAATTGCTACTTTTTGTTCAGTCGTCAGTTTCATTTATTTACCTATTACAGTTTTAATATGAGTTGTTCCACGTTCTTTAAGAGTGGAAAGCAATTTTTGGCATTTTTCTAAATCAGATTTCCAACTATACGGTCTATCAATACTAGTCCAATCAGTTTTATAATACTGTTTCCATTTAGAGAAAAAATATTTCTTATACTCTACAGCAAATGAAATGTTCTCGTTAGAATAAGAACTAATTGCTGTGAGCTGTACCAAACGAAATTTCATTATTCACCACAGAATTCGTTGATATTTTCCCAGTTTAACTTATTCAAGTTTTTCTTAGGAACATTAAACACTTCAATACCTGCATTTCGCAGAATATCATCCCAGCCAGGTTTATTTTTATCGTATGTTTCGCAATAAACCAGCTTTTTAATTCCAGATTGAGCTATTGCTTTTGCACAATCTGGGCAAGGAGAAAGTGTTACATACATAGTAGCACCTTCAATTGAAGAACCGTTTCGTGCAGCAAACAAAATCGCATTTAGTTCAGCATGAATTTCATTTTTAGACGACCATTCAGAGTGAGCGCTACGGTGTTCTTTCGCCAAGACAAAACGATCAGTTGAACCAAACGATACACATTCAGGCTTATGACCTTGAATGATAGTATGTTTAGGCTTATTCAGCAACCAACCTTGCTCAGCAGCATAATCACAGCAGTTCACACCACCTGCCGGAGAGCCGTTATATCCAGTAGAAATAATACGTCCATTCTTTTCAATTACTGCTCCTACCTTCCAGGAGCAACATTTGGATTCTTGTGATACTAAATATGCAATTTGAAGTACTGTACTCGCTTTCATTTCATAATCACCAGATAAGCAGATTTAGCAGTTTCAACACGATAAATTTCGTGACGAAGTTTAGTTATACTTTTAATAACAGAACTAATTATATTCTGCCCATCTTTAAAGCGGTTTTTCTTATCAATAAAAATTGCGCCAACCATCTTTTTGTGAAGCTCAACTGGATACTTCGTCACAATAATAGCATCATACACAGAAGGATGAATACTGTTCACCAGAGTATCGTTCATTAAAGTTATTCTAATGAACTGTGCTGTTTCAGAATCAAGCGCTCTATGATCGCCAGTATCATTTTCAAGACAAGTATCAATTATATCAGTTAAATTCATCATAGTACGCCATACACCCTTTGTGCTTCAACTAATCTATCAAAATCCAATTTGAGATGTGTTATTTGGTCACCATCACCTGGATTCACAATTACTAATACTGAACGAGGAGTTTCGGTAATAACACGAACCGATGTTTCAGGAAATCGTTCAGAAACCTTATTTACCAATTCCTGAGCAAATAGTTTAACTTTTTCTTGGAATTCTTTAACAGTAATTGGTTTTTCACTTAGCATGTTGATCCCAGCTCCTTACTTTCAACGTTTTTAACTAATTTAACAGAAACTAATTCAGCATCTTGTGTAATCATTACCGGGCCTTCTTCATACTCTTCAAGATATTCTAGAGCTTTCTTTTTAGCTTCTTCCTTCGTATCAGTTTGAGCATAGATATAAAACATGCAACCACCAGTAATACCTACTACTTTCCACTTAATTTCTTTATCAGTTTTAATTTCAAATTTACTGACAGAATCATCTTTTTGAACTTCTTCGAAAAAAGAATATTCTAACATATAAGCAATTGAAAATAGCGGGCTAACTTTATAGGATTCGCCCATTACATCAACAGCTTTATACCAGCGGTCATCAATTTCGCGTTTAATGCTAATAACATTTTTCGCAGGATCTATTTTTACTTTAAATGAATTTTCCCCAATAAACTGGGCAATTCGTTTATTAGCCCCGCAAGTTTCATTAAAAATATCTTTATATCCAGCTTTAAAGCGATAAACCTTATCTTCTTCAAACCATTCGCTCATTTCAATTTCCTCATTTGTTTTGGTATAGCTATAATATCACAACTCTACCATAAAGTAAACTATTAAATTGCTTTGAATTCTGATGTCTGTGATTCAAAGCGAATATCGCCTTTGATGACTAGCTCAGCATCAAGACCGAATACGACAATGATATGCGCAGAACCTGGATACAGCGTAATGGCAATAGAATCCACCTGGTCTGAAAGCAAAGTGTTCAATACATGAGTCACTTGAGCATGAATTCGAAGCTCGGCAGCGTTATCAAGCTTTTCAAACATATTATTAGCAATAATTTGGCTAAACACTACTTCTACGATTTTAGAATAAGTCGGAAACATATTTACCTCACATAATTTTCTTCAAGCCAATCAATAACATCCAACGCATTATCAAAAGTTGAACCATCTACTTTGTCTTCTGTTTCATAATCAAGAACATCTAAGCCTACTCTTCCATCAACAATAGGCCATAAACAAAATAGATATTTCTTTTCTTTTTCAATTTTATCACAAAGCCGATAAATCTTTTCTATGTTATTCATAAGTTTTCCATGGTAAAGGCAGTTTAGTTTTCTTTACTGTTAGTTCAACATCAGGATTCTTTTCTCTTAATTTAAGGCATTCCTCCCAAGCTCTGATTTCACTAGTGAATACACAAAATTGCCCATTACTAGTACCAACTAAACCGCTATTTACAATAATAATAGCCCAAGTTTCATGATGCCAAGCCATTAAAAGTCACCATGGTTAACTTGCCAGCATTCAACACCAATACGACGCCACATTTCAACGACTTGGTTTCGGTCATCAATAGCTAATTTCACATCAAAATGTGGTGCGATATGTTTCCAGAAAATTTCTTCTTTAACTACATCATCTTTACGGGTATCACCTTGTTCGCGTTGACATTGCATAACTAATGGAACGCCAGCAACATCCTCAACCCATTTACGGGTCATACGATAATATTTCGTTGAGTCTTCTTTAGTACCACATTCACGACCACTTACTACGATAATCTGATAACCCATATTGGCATACATCTTAGACAGTTCAACTACCATTGGGTTGATGACATCAGTATCACATTTTTCAAGGTCATAAGGACCGCGACCATTCATTTTTGCTAATGTGCCATCAACATCAAAAATAACTGCTTTTGGTTTACCAGGAGTCCCTTTGTATACCGGAAGACCGAGATACTCCCGCATGCTTTTATACATTGAGCGTAAAACATCAATTGGTACTGCTTTAGTTCCACGTTTTGAGTTACGTTTAACTAATTCTGTCCAAGGAACATCAAACACTTTATATTCAACTTTCCAGCCGTATTCTTTGGCAAAAGTTTCCCATGCTAGGCGACGTTCAGGATTCAAGTTAGTGTCTGAAATAATCACTCCCTTGACAGAATCACCGCCGTACAGAATACTTTTAGCTGTATCAAACTGCATACCAGTTACGATACCTTCTTTCTTTTTGGTATACTTATACTCGTCACGTTCTTCATGGCCCATGATGGATTGACGATAATCATCACGATTGATATTATAAAATCCAGGATTTTTAGCAATAAATTCACGAGCCCAAGTGCTCTTACCTGAACCAGGACATCCAACAGTCAAAATAATCTTTTTCATCGTTTAATTCCTAAGAAAACTTCAAGAATACGAATATTATGCTCACGCCGCCCTTTATATAATTCAGCTGTTGATTGATTCACTGATTTGCTCTGAACATTAGATGAAATAAATTTTATCATGTGATTTTTAAGCTGATACATATCAAGCCCACGGGCTTTTGCTTCTTTTCGTAAAGCTTTACCAGCGTTATCTAAAGCTTTCGCAGGGTCTTCATCATTTAATACTATTCCACGGCCCAAATCCATGTATACTGCACCATGGCATGCATCAATGTAACGGTCTGAACATTCAATATAACGTTCTAACAGAGTTTTCATCTATTTTTCTCAACCAATGATTGAATATAATCATGTAGGTCTTTAGATGCTTTACCCCACTTATTTTGGTATTCATTTTTAAGATTAGCACGAGATTGAGCTAATAAAACATCATTAGTTGGAGGTAAAGATTCTAATCGTTGAATCTGGCGTCCATAAATCATTGCAGCCATCTCGGATTCATAAATCAATCCTTTGAGATGTTCAAATTGATGCCATGAAATCATTTACATTTATCCTCTTTTAGCTCTTGACGATAATAACATATCATAGTTTTCTGGTCATGCACATATCGTTTTACATCATTAAGCCAAATACGAAATTCCTGGGAATCTTCAAATGGCATACCGACCCAAGCTTTACCATCAATAACTTTAACTTGCCAGGATAGTTTAGCTTCATCGTATGACTTTATCTGCACAGGCCAATTAGGATGAACTGTTTCTTTCTTTACTTCTAGAGGCTTTGTCGAACAACCAACTAGAAGACCAATAGATAATATTACTGCTGATAGTTTAATCATTTAGAAAGGTCCTGGATGTCTTCTGCGAACTTGTTGAAGGAGTTGTTGATTTGTTTTTCAACCAATCCTGGCTTATGAGCCACCACATCCGCCTTCTTTGCGTCTTTGCGCAGTTTTTCATTTTCACGCTCAATAGCAGCAATTGCCTCACGATTTTTATTATTCATCGCATCAATATAATTATACTGAATTCGCAAATTATTTAATGCTAAAGCGTTTTCATTGGCCGTTTTTGTAATTTCTACAACAGACGTTTCTAATCTTTCAATTTTATTTTTTAAAATTAAAGAAGTTCCGCCCAATGCAATTACAATTAATAGCAAGCCTGTTGTCGTATTACTTAATTGCATAAAGTTTTAATAACCTCTATAATATCGTCTTGAGAAAGACCGTTAATTAAAATATGATGTTCAGCCGGAGATTTAGAAATTTTAAAGCATGCCTCAACATCTTCTGCCATATCCGATGCGCTACGATTTGGATTACTAATTCCAAGACGATGTTTTCCCGTTAAAGGATTAACGATGATATAGCATTTACAGTTGTTAATATGAACATTAGGTTGAGTCTGATTAATGAACACATCACAATCATATTTCGCAAGCTGATTTTCTAAAAAGACTTTCATCTCCTCAACCGCATCAGGAAGCATATCACGGGCTTGCTCAAGACGACGATTTCGATATTCTTTAATGGTCGTTTTCCGCTTGACTTGCTTAGCTAAATCTTTCTTAAGATCGGTGATATATCCAACTCGACGATTTCCTTTAAATACAGAAATCCCATCTGTAGTATCACCGTATGCTTCAACGACCATCTCAGTAGTAATAAGCTGCAAATCCATCATAAAGTCCTCATGTTATGTCAGTAAGACTACTATAACACAACACAAGGGACTTGTAAACAGCTTAGTATCCTTCTGGGATAAATTTTTTATAATTTTTCAAAAAATTCTGTTCGATTTCGCACATGACCTTCTCTTGACTATCGTATCCTTGGTAGAGGCTCATGATGATACCGAACAGATGTTCCATTCCAGCACCTTTAGCAACGCCTTGCGCTTCCATCGCATAGGTCTTTCTATCTTTACCGCGGTGCTTATTGTGACAGTCAAGAACTAAAAACAGAGCTCGGTCTAAGTACTTCAGATAAGTCGTTTCAAATGCTTCAATTTTTCTATATGAGTATTCATCATCAGCATACATTGCTTTAAGATCATCTGATGCACCATCAATAATAGTCTTAAACAATTTTTCTGGATTATCTAATGAACTTTTTGTGCTGTGAAGAGACACGTACCAATCAGACTTAATTTTAAAATGAGAACCATCTTTCATCACGGCAACATAGCCTTCGATGTTTTCTGCATTTTTAGCTTCTTCAACCCATTTAGGACTATCAATTTCGTATCGTTCAACTAGATACGGACGAAGAGCAGCATCTTTATAAATGTCATCATATGAAATGTATTCGCCCGTTTCATTTTCACGAATATTCAATAAAATGATTTTCATCTCTTGATAAGCAAGAACGATTCTATTCGTCGGAGCAACGAATTCAAAGTTAGCAGTAAATCCATCTTCGGCTAATTTTTTAAGTCTGTCGCGCAACTGGTGATGATTAATATTCATCAAAATTCCATTAGCCATTAAAGCCTGTTCAGATTTGATTGAACCCTTTGATTTGAACAGAATTTCATCACCATCTAAATAAGTTGATACCAAAGACCCATCTTCTTTTGTTAGAATGTAATCAACATCATTTAAATCGATATTCATCGTGAATGGGTTTTCATTCAAGTTAAAAAACTTTTCCATAGGACGAGAAGCGATTCTTACCGGTTTTTCTCCATCCATTTCAAACATAATTCCACGACATTCTAATGAGTCTGGAAGTAACCAATCAGAATAAGATGCATAATTATATGAGAAAATTCTATAAGTTCTTCCAGATGCACTTACATCGTCTGAGTAAAAAAACTTACGCTGCGAATCCTTACACAGTTCCATTAAATTGTTAAAAAGTTCTTGCATTGTGTATCCTCTTTTGTGTTTTGAATATAGTACCACACTCCATGTGGAAGCATCATTTTTTCTTGTGTTGAATATTCCAAGGCGGGTTAAACAGTTTAATGAATAGTGGCTCCTCTAGGTCAATCGTTGCGATTGTCATTGTACCTAACTCATTTGTCATAGAAAGATTAAAACATTGGCGGGCGTAAAATTCAACTTTGCTTCCTTCCTTTAGCGCAGCATGAATTAATGCAGATTTAGTAGAATCAGACGTTTTATCTTTACGGTTAATAGCAGTTCTATAATAGTTTATTCTTTTACGTAAATTTTTAGTTTTTCCAATATAAACAAGCTCATCATTTATAGCAATAGCATAAATTACATTATACTTGTTTGGAATAGATAATTGTTTTATACTTCCATTGTCGTCTAATTCTAGCTCAGTATATTTAATAAATGAATATTCTGTTGCAATTTCTTTCATAATAAAATGGGCCTTGCGGCCCACTCCTTAAAAATATTTTTTAAAACTCATCATAACTTTATCATCAACATCATTATCAATCTGTGCTACAAGGTAAGATGACAGTTCTACTTCCTGTGGCGCGGATTGAACATTATCAGAATTAAGGTATTCACGAATCCAAGGATACGGATGTTTAACCGGAGCATCGGTAATTGGGCATGGAAGACCACACTGTTTCATACGAGATACAGTTAAGTAATCAATAAAGCTCCACATGCTATTTGTATTTAATCCAGGAACATCGCCATCTTTAAATAAATGAACTGCCCAGTCTTTTTCTTGACGGTTAACTTCCATGAAAATATCAACTGCTTCTTGTTCACACTCTTGGGCGATTTTAACCCATTCATCACCATCAGTACCAAGTTGAAGTTGACGAATAATATATTGGGTTCCTTTAAGATGAAGTTGCTCATCACGAGCAATGAACTTCATAATCTTGGCATTACCTTCCATGATTTCCATGTTCTTATGGAAGTTAAATGTACACGCGAAAGATACGTAAAAACGAATAGCTTCCAGTGCATTGATTACATGAAGGCAAAGATAAAGAGATTTCATTAGTGCTTGTTTAGTACATTCAACAACTTTGCCTAACTCTTCTTTGCGAAATCCTTCTGATAAAATTCCTTCATAATCTTCAACCGCATTCTGATATTCACGAGTCTTAACTAGAACATCATCGTAATAGCGACCAATAGATTCAGCACGTTTCATAATAGCTTTATCTAATACAATCTCATCAAACACTTTTGACGGATCAGTATAAAGATTTCGCATAATATGAGTGTATGAACGGCTGTGAATAGTTTCACTAAAAGTCCATGTAGCAACCCATGTATCAAGACTTGGGTCTGAAATTAACGACATAAGTACAGCAGACGGTGCACGACCCTGAATGCTATCTAGAAGTGATTGATACTTCAGATTATTAGTAAAAATATCTTGCTGATATTGAGGAAGCTTGTTAAATTGTGCAGCATCCATCATCAAGTTTACTTCTTCAGGACGCCAGAAAAATGATAATTGCTTTTCGGTTAAATCTTCAAAAACTTTATGGCGTTGAATATCATAACGCGCAATACCAAGACCTGAACCGAAGAACATAGGTTCTTTTAAAACATCAACTGGATTTGTATTAAAAACTGTGCTCATAAATTTTCCGCTTAGTTAATAGATAGTGACTCGTCCGTGAGTCAAATTATATCATAATTTACAGGATGAACAATCTTCAGCTTTTGGAGTTTCTATTTCATAATCATCAGTACCAGAACCGTCACGTGTATTATGATAATAGAAATTTTTTCCGCCAAAATACCAAAAATATAAAAGGTCATCAATCATTATTGACATTGGAACCTTTCCTTTTGGAAAAATCTGCGGGTCATAATATGTATTCGCTGAAGCTGATTGACACACCCATTTAAGCATAATAGCTACCTGCGTAAGATAAGGTTTATTACCTTTCTTAGCTAATTTCCACGTATAATCATATAGGTCTATGTTATGCTCAATATTGGGCACGACTTGATTAAAGGAACCCTCTTTTGATTCTTTAACAGAGACTGGTCCACGTGGAGGCTCGATACCGTTTGTACTGTTAGAAACTTGGGAAGATGACTCACATGGCATAAGTGCTGATAATGTGCTATTACGGATGCCAAAGAGCTTAAGGTCTTCCCGCAGCGACGACCAGTCACAAACGTATTTTGGAGCTGCGATTTGGTCAATCTTTTTATTGTACCAGTCGATAGGTAATTCGCCTCGAGACCAACGAGTGTCTGAATAATATTCGCAAGGTCCTTTTTCTTTGGCGAGTTTAATGGATGCTTTAATGAGTCCATACTGCAATCTCTCAAATAGTTCATGTGTTAAATCGTTAGCATCTTCATAAGAAGCAAAATTACTTGCCAGCCAAGCTGCATAGTTAGTAACACCTACGCCAAGGTTTCGACGCTTTTTAGCTTTTTCTGCTTCAGGAACTGGATATCCTTGGTAATCCAAAAGATTATCAAGAGCACGAACTTGGACTTCTGCCAATTCATTAATTTTATCTTGGTCTTGCCAATCGAAGTTATCTAACACAAATGCAGATAACGTGCACAATCCAATTTCAGCATCAGGACTATTCACATCATTTGTTGGAATAGCAATTTCACAGCACAAGTTACTCTGACGAATAGGTGCCTTTTCACGAATAAATGGCGTATAGTTATTCGTATTATCAATGAACTGCACATAAATCCTTGCTGTTCCTGAGCGTTCAGTCATGAGCAATTCAAACAGTTCACGTGCTTTAATACGCTTTTTACGAATATTAGGGTCTTTTTCTGCGGCTTCGTATAATTCACGGAAACGGTCTTGGTCTTTAAAATAAGAATAATAAAGTTCGCCACCCATTTCATGCGGACTAAACAAAGTAATGTAATCGTTCTTTCCGAATCGTTCCATCATTAGGTCATTCAGTTGAACGCCATAATCCATATGACGGATACGGTTTTCTTCTACACCTTTGTTGTTTTTCAAAACGAGAAGATTTTCAACTTCCAAATGCCAAATAGGATAATAAGCAGTAGCAGCGCCGCCACGAATTCCACCCTGTGAGCATGATTTAACAGCAGTCTGAAAATGTTTCCAAAAAGGAATAACACCAGTATGACGTACTTCACCTGTGCCAATCTTAGAACCTTCGGCACGAATCATACCAACGTTAATACCAATTCCAGCGCGTTTGGAGATATATTCAACAATTGAAGCGGAAGCCTTATTGATAGACTTCAGCGAATCACCTGCCTCAATAACAACGCATGAACTAAACTGTCGAGTCGGAGTACGGCAACCAGCCATAATAGGAGTTGGCAGTGAAATCTGTCGAGTAGATACTGCTTCATAAAAACGAATAACATGTTTTAATCTATCAACAGGTTCATCTTGATGCAATGCCATTCCAATAGTCATAAATGCAAACTGTGGAGTTTCATAAATTTGACCAGTGGTTTTATCTTTAACTAGATATTTTTCTTTTAATTGCATCGCCCCGGAATAAGTAAATTCCATATCCCGTTCGTGCTTAATTTTTGATTCTAAAAATGTAATTTCTTCTGCTGAATATTTTGACAACAATTCAGGGTCGTATTTACCTTCATTTACACAGTAAGAAATATGGTCAATAAATGAACGTGGTTCATACTGCCCATAAACATGCTTACGAAGAGCAAACATTAAACACCGTGCAGCCACGTATTGATAATCAGGCTCTTCAACCGAAATAGAATTCGCAGCAGCCTTAATTACAATGGTTTGAATATCATCAGTGGTCATTCCATCACGGAGATATGATTTAATATTTTCATATAATTCATAAGGATCTACAGATGTTCCTTCAGCTGCCCAAGATAAAACTTTAATAATTTTTTGCGGGTCAAAGCTCTGAGAAACACCACTACTTTTGATAACATTAATTAATTGCATAAGTCCTCAACTTGAAAATCGTCTTTAAACAATCGGTTAACTATATGAGCTATTATATCACCATGACACGGCTTTGGTTTACATGTGCATCCTAGCCTCATTCCACGTAAAGGCTCTAAATGTGCTTTAGTTATTTCTCCGGATTTAATTCGACGTATAAAATATTTTTTGAATAATTCAATGGCAGCCTCCCGGCTGCCAGCATCTTTACCGACGTAATTTCCCCAAAATGTACCACGGTGAATATTAACATCAAAGTCAGATTTATATTTATTCACTACCTGGCATAGACGGCCCGCGCGGTGATAATTCGTCATATTGTTTTTCCGTTAAAACAGTAATATCATAATAACAGTCAGAAGAAGTTTTAACTGTGGAAATTTTATTATCAAAATACTCACGAGTCATTTTATGAGTATAATATTTTTTGCCATAAATGATAATAGGCTGATTTGGTCCTGGAACTTCTAACTCGCTTGGATTAGGAAGTGTAAAAAGAACGACACCAGAAGTATCTTTAAATCGTAAAATCATATATCCTCGCAATTAAATTAAAATTATACCGCCATCTTTCCTTTAATTGGCGGGTGAGATACATAGTTGTTAAGAACAAAATCATGCGGCTTTGCGAATTGACTCAACCAAAATACCTGTGATTCTGTGTTCCATTCATCAAATTCATCTGGAAATTTTAATTGTAATTCGCATAAATCCATAGGTTCACGACGCAAAATTTCTTTACATTGTTCTACGTGATTCATATAGATATGAGTATTACCACCAGAAAATATCAAATCTCCTGGAATAAGATTACACATCTTAGCTACAATATGAACTAACGTAGCATATGATGCAATATTAAATGGAAGACCGAGGAAAACATCTACCGAACGTTGATACCACTGCAAATCCAAATAGCCATTACGCACATTAAATTGATAGAACATATGACAAGGTGGTAATGCCATTTGCTTGAGTTCAGCTGGATTCCATGCTGAAACAATTTGACGTCTATCATTTGGCAGTTTTTTAATACGATCAACAACTTCTATAATTTGGTCTACACCACCAAAATCACGCCACTGTTTTCCATAAATTGGACCAAGTTCACCACTATGGTATCCTAAATCTTTTGCTTGATTTTCGTAATTTTCATCCCAGACTGTTTTGCCTTGAATTAATGAATCGTGCTGAATTAATCGTAAATCATTGACATTTGTGCTTCCTGATAAAAACCAAAGTAGCTCAGCAATGCAAGCTTTCCAGGCGAGCTTCTTAGTTGTTACCGCAGGAAAACCTTTAGTTAAATCCCAGCGTAATTTAGTACCGAACAAAGCAATTGTTCCTGTGCCTGTTCGGTCATCGGTTTCATAGCCATTTTCCAGGATATCTTTAATTAAAAATTGGTATTGTTTCATTAGTTCATCCAAGAATATGCAGAAGGATATTTGGCAAAGTTAGGCTTATATCCTAATTTAACCATTTGTTTTGCTTTGCGAGTAAATCCTAAAGAACGCTCACCTTTAAGATACTGTTTTGGTGTCATACGCCCTTGATGCATCTGCCGGCAAATAAAAAGGGCCATAGCATTAGGAACATCCTTAACTTTTAATTTATTGCTCATTTATATACTGATTCCGTAAGGGTTGTTACTTCATCTATTTTATACCAATGACTTTCAACCATTTCACGTTTGCTTATATCATCAAGAAAACTTGCATCTAATTGAACCGTTGAATTAACACGATGCCTTTTAACGATACGAGAAACAACTACTTCATCTGCATAAGGTAATGCAGCATATAACAGAGCAGGACCGCCAATTACACTGATGCGATTTTCGTTGTCATCGATAAACGTTTTAAAATTTGTGTTAGGACTGGATAATTGGATACGTCCACCAGCTAATAAGGTAACATACTCATCCCAGGTAATATAAAAATGAGCCAAATCGCCATCTTTAGTTTCAGGATAGCCACGTTTAATATCACATACCACCACATGACTACGACCAGGAAGTAATGTAGGCAATGACTGGAACGTTTTAGCACCCATAATCATAATTGTACCTTCAGTACGAGCTTTAAAATTCTGGAGGTCCTTTTTAACTCGTCCCCACGGTAAACCATCACCTAAACCGAATGCTAATTCATTAAAGCCTTCGACCGTTTTAGTTGGAGAATAAGCGAATACCAATTTAATCATTATGCAAAACCCCTTTCAATAAACCATTCGGTGGCTTTATTAGCATCAAAGAATAATTCTTCATATGTCTTTTCTTTGTTTTCAAAGACTGTCACACAAACACGTTGACATTCTCCGCAGTATTCTTCTGACATACTCAAAGCGTCAGAAAACATTTCATTAAATTCATTTAAATCAGGATTATGCAATGCGTTAAAAATTGCATAATCGAATTCATCATTCATAAATTCAAATACAAAAATCATATTATCTCCTAATATAAAGGATCGGGAACATATCCACTGGCTTTAATCATTTTGATTAACGTTAGCAGTCCTTTATTAACTGCTTGTGAGATTTCATTAAAAACTTCATCACTAAAAAGTTCTAACACTCCCTTCTGAACTTTTAATTTACAACCAATAATTTCGTCATCGCCTATAGTAAATTCGTTTCCGCCAATTCCACCGAAAAACTTAATTACGCCAGTTAACTGTGTTCCACGAGAATATGGGTCGTGTGATAAAGTAATATGAGTCACCCCAGGTACAGTTTTAAATTGGCAGCGAATGTTTACTTGGGAAATTCCAGTTACATGAATGTCAGACATAATATTTTCCTCAAACAGACTTTTTCACAATTTTCCAATCAGCTTTAAACTGTTCAACATCAGAATGGTAAATCCAGAATCCTGCGCTTTCTCCATCCTCATAAAGAGGGCATCCATCACATTCATCTTCCCATCCCATGCCGCGTAAAAGATGTTCAGCTTTTTCAACAGGTTCAGAATCTTTACCGATGATATTAAAATACCATTTACCTCTAACTTCTGAATCTTTAATACTCTGACGTTGTAATCTCATTTTATTCTCCTTAGTTGATAGGGTAATAGTATCACACTACTACCCTACTGTAAACTACTTTTTGAAAGTTTTTCGCAAAAGTTCAATGATTTCATCTGCATTGTTTTTGTCAACAATGCAGTGAATTTTTGTTACGCCAGAAACCTTGTCTTTGACTTCATCTTCTTCAGAAGTTGGTTCTTTATACTCGCGGAAACAATGAAATTCGTCTTCGCAAATTTCTAAAAGTCTATCTTTGAGATAAAAATGCTTTCCATTTGCGCATTCAATGTGTTTTACTGCTTTGTATCCATTGGCGACGGAAACTTCTTTAACTTCAAACCATCCGCCATTATCTCGAATAGCTTTAACTATTGATGAATTGGAACGTGGGCTATAATTAATAAATGTATCAATAAGTCTTGGAACAAGTTCATATTTTCTACCAGTATACATTGCATTTTCCTCATTTTAATAGGGGCTTGATAGCCCCTTGATAATTATTGTTCAATCAGTCCCATGTAAAATTCTGCGTCTTCAGAATCCATGCCATCACAATATTCATTAGCCATAAAGCGGGTGAGGTCTTCAAGAGGACCTTCAATAACGATTTGAATACTCCAAAACTTAGAATCTTGCACGCTTGTGATACTAAGTTCAGGATAACGATTACGAATAATTTCTTCAATATATTCAAAATCAACGATGTCAATATCAACTTTAGCCATATTATTTTCCTCTTTAATCATCAGCAGTATTGCTGATAGTTGTATAGTACCACAGTCCTTGTGGTATGTAAACCGTTTTGTGAAAAAATTTTTGAAATAAAAAAGGGGACCTCTAGGGTCCCCAATTAATTAGTAATATAATCTATTAAAGGTCATTCAAAAGGTCATCCAAGTCCGTGTCATCAGCACTAGATGAACTGCCAGAGCTTGAGCTCATAAAATCATCTTCAGTTTTTGTTTTGAAGTCATCAACATTGAATGCATCCAAATCATCAGCAACTTTATCAGCTTTCTTAGCGGCAGTCGCTGCGGCACCACCCATAGCAGCAGTTCCCATAACTTGACTGAACTTAGTGCTCAGTTCTTCAAACGATTTGAATTTATCTTTAGAAGTCATTTCAGAAAGATCAACCATTTGTTCGAACAGTTCTTTCTGGAAAGATTCATCATCGATGTTTGGAATCGCAGATTGATTCAGGAATTTAGATTCGTCGTAGTTACTAAAACCAGAAACTTGTTTAACTTTCAGTACAAAGTTAGCACCTTCCCACGGACAAGTTACATCAACCGGAGTTTCACCCATTTCAACATCAACTGCAATCATTGCATTGATTTTATCCCAGATTTTCTTACCGAAACGGTATTTAAATACTTTACCTTCATTTTCTGGAGCAGCTGGGTCTTTTACTACAAGAATGTTAGCCCAGTAAGAAGTTTTACGTTTAACAAGACCGTACTCTTTATTGTCAGTGTTGTACAAATCATTTTTACTGATGTACTGACATACTGGACAGGAATCGTAATCACCGTGGGTAGATGAACAGTTTTCAATATACCATTTACCATTTTTCTTGAAACCGTGATTTACAAGAATTGCGAATGGTGCTTGTTCATCATTTTTAGACGGAAGAAAACGAATTACTGCTTGACCGTTACCCGCATTGTCGAGTTTCAGTTTCCACTCGCCTTTATCTTCAGAAGAAAAACCACCTTTATTTCCAGCCAGTTTAGCCATTTGTGCAGCGAGTTCAGCAGTAGATTTACGTTTAAACATTTTTATTTCCTTTTTAATTTAATTAACAGTTGGTGCTATGACGATGTATGACCTCATAGCTGGTCAGTGAGATAATTATAATCTATTTATAATAAGCAATTAATACTTGCAAGATTTCACAGTTTCAATAAAAACACTTTTAGCTTTCTGTGAATCAATATTTAAAATTTTTCTATAAGCCTTTAACTTTATAGAATAATTATTCCAGACTAAATTATCAGTCTGTTCATCATGTTTATCGATTATATTTAAAAACGAATCAAGCAAGATAAACGTCTCAAACGAAATTATATTCGATTGAAGTAGTTTAAAAATATAACTTGATTGAACTTTTGGATTATATTCAAAAATTTCTTTAAAAGCAGAAACTTCAACTTTTTTACTAAAATAATAAATGTTGCGAATATCTTCTTCAAACTTAAATTTAATTTGCTTTAAGCGTCCGATATATTCACGATAAAACACAAGCGCATCAGCGTCAGAGATGTCACCAATCCAAGCATCTTGGTTAGCAACCAGATTGCTTATAAAGATTAAAGCAAGTTCCTTTAATTTATATTTTTCTGATAACTTCTGAAAAAAATACTTATCCCTTCGCTTTTGATAAGCGGCATCAGACACCCGCATGCACCAATTATACTTAATTACATCATACTTTCCATTCATATGTTGTTTTATCATTAAGTATAATTTATAAACTGATTTACCATCAATATATCTTTCACCACCAGCAGGCATGCGGAGTTTAATCATAGTAGAAAATCTAATGTATTAGTTTTTTCGCAACGAACAACAGAAGGACGTAAAAGATTTTCGTCGATAGCTTCTGACTGAATTTTTTCAATTATACCCGAAGGAATAAATTTAGCAAATTGAGTTTCAGGAATAGAATTTTCTTCTAAGAATGCTGTTGTAGCTTCAAGATAACTCATTCCAAACTCTTCTACCATTTTTTCAATAATAAATCCATTTTCTTGACGGTCAAGAAGCTTTGCAATTTCATCCTTTTCTTTCTTAATTGAAAGTTCTTTTTCTGAAAGACCGGTCTCATCGACCGGACGAATATCATTTAGAGAAAACTGTGTCATAAAGTTCAACTACCTCTTCAGTTTCAGCTTCAAACACATCACGGTTATCTTTATGATACAAAGCTAACAGACGATTAAACATCTTACCATCAACGCCAAGTTCATCTTTGGCACGAATTCGAATATCTTTAATCAATTCATTATAACCAGAAATTTTCAGTTTATGATCAGATGCTTCTTTAATAAATTTAGCCAAGTCTTCGCCATGGATAGCTTCATCAAATTCAACCATTTCTTTTTTAGCCATTATTCACCTCAAAATTCATTAATGCTATTAGTTAATTTAGAAAGACCCGCTTTTACAAAATATGAATAAATTTTGCCACGCGGTGGTAATTTATATGAATTATAGTAATTCACAATGTTTGAAGCAATATTATCAGGAATATAATCAAAATCAATTAGAACTAAATTTTCTTTATAACGATTATATTCAGATTCTGTGAGAAGCACCTTAGCTTGCTCGCGGTCATTAGCAATAGCTTCAACAATAGAGGTTTTCATTGAAGGAGTTCGTTCACCTTCAACTCTGGTAAACCAAAAGTCAGATCGTACTTTAACTGAAGCAACGTTATCCTTTTTGTCACCTTTAAGGATTTTAGTCATGCAGTCAATTTCAGCAGAACCATTTTTAATTTTAACCCATTTCTTGTGCATCGGTGACCATTGCTTAACATTTGGGTATTTGTGAAGTTGAGTAAAGTCACCATCCGACGAAATGATTAAAATCTTATGTCCTTCTAAAGAGAACTTTTTAACAAGAACAGCAATATGGTCATCTGCTTCATACTTATCAATATCCATAACGATGTATGGCATATAAGCTTTCAATTCATCTATAACTTTATGACTGGATTCAAAATAACCTTCCCAGTCCCAAGTAGATTCTTCTCGTGCTTTTCCGCGGTTTTTCTTATAATAATAAGCGAAATCACGACGCCAGTATCCAGATTTCGCGTTATCAATACACAATACAATTTTAGTGTATCCAAGAGTTTTTGCTTTTTTGACATTAAACTTAATTGAATTCAATATCAAATGACGAACCATTGATAAATTAATTTTTTCTTTATCTGGGAAGTTTACCAGAGCAGTTGAAAGCGCAATTTGACTAAAGTCAATTAAGCAAATTCCTTCTTTGTAATCTTCATCCAGCATCATTTCTAAATCCATATGAACCTCGTTCAATTAGTGAGATTTCTATTATATACTCCAAATCTTAAAGTAAACAAGTATAAATACTTATTATTGAAAACACAATAGGAGCCCGGGAGAATGGCCGAGATTAAAAGAAAGTTCAGAGCAGAAGATGGTCTGGACGCAGGTGGCGATAAAATAATCAACGTAGCTTTAGCTGATCGTACCGTAGGAACTGACGGTGTTAACGTTGATTACTTAATTCAAGAAAACACAGTTCAACAATATGATCCAACTCGTGGATATTTAAAAGATTTTGTAATCATTTATAATAATCGTTTTTGGGCAGCAACGGATAATATTCCAAAACCTGCTGGAAGTTTTAATAGAATTCGTTGGAAAGCATTACGTACTGATGCTGTATATACAACCGTATCATCTGGACCGTATCAATTAAAATCCGGAGAAGCAATTTCAGTAGATACGTCAGTTGGTAATGACATTGAGTTTACTTTACCACCTTCTCCGCTCGATGGAGAAACAGTAATAATTCAAGATATCGGTGGAAAACCTGGTATAAATCAGGTTAAAATAAGTTCTTCAAATCAGAGCATTGTTAATTTTAGAGGTGAACAAGTACGTTCAGTTTTAATGACTCATCCAAAGTCACAGATGATATTCATTTTTAATAATCGTTTGTGGCAAATGTATGTTGCTGATTATAGCAGAGAAGCTGCAATTGTTACTCCATCGACTGCATATCAAGCACAATCTAATGATTTTATCGTGCGTAGATTTACTTCCGCAGCGCCGATTAATATTAAACTTCCGAGATTTGCTAATCATGGCGATATTATTAATTTCGTTGATTTAGATAAATTAAATCCACTTTATCATACAATTGTCACGACATATGATGAAACAACTTCAGTACAAGAAGTTGGAACTCATTCCATTGAAGGCCGTACATCGATTGACGGTTTCTTGATGTTTGATGATAATGAGAAATTATGGAGATTATTTGACGGGGATAGTAAAGCACGTTTACGTATCATAACGACTAATTCAAACATTCGTCCAAATGAAGAAGTTATGGTATTTGGTGCGAATAACGGAACAACTCAAACAATTGAGCTTCAGCTTCCAACTAATATTTCTGTTGGTGATACTGTTAAAATTTCCATGAATTACATGAGAAAAGGACAAACAGTTAAAATCAAAGCTGCCGGTGAAGATAAAATTGCTTCTTCAGTTCAATTGCTGCAATTCCCAAAACGCTCAGAATATCCACCTGAAGCTGAATGGGTGACTGTTCAAGAATTAGTTTTTAACGGTGAAACTAATTATGTTCCAGTTTTACAACTTGCTTATATAGAAGATTCTGACGGAAAATACTGGGTTGTACAGCAAAACGTTCCAACAGTTGAAAGAGTCGATTCTTTAAATAATTCTACTAGAGCAAGATTAGGCGTAATTGCTTTAGCTACACAAGCTCAAGCTAACGTCGATTTAGAAAATTCTCCACAAAAAGAATTAGCAATTACTCCAGAAACATTAGCTAACCGTACTGCTACAGAAACTCGTAGAGGTATCGCAAGAATAGCAACTACTGCTCAAGTAAATCAGAACACTACATTCTCTTTTGCTGATGACCTTATCATCACTCCTAAAAAGCTGAATGAAAGAACTGCTACAGAAACTCGTAGAGGTGTCGCTGAAATTGCTACGCAGCAGGAAACTAATACAGGTACTGATGATACTACAATCATCACTCCTAAAAAGCTTCAAGCTCGTCAAGGTTCTGAAACATTATCGGGTATTGTAACTTTTGTATCTACCGCAGGAGCTACTCCAGCCTCTAGTCGTGAATTAAATGGTACAAATGTTTATAATAAAAATACTAATAATTTAGTTGTTTCGCCTAAAGCTTTGGATCAGTATAAAGCTACTCCAACGCAACAAGGTGCAGTAATTTTAGCAGTTGAAAGTGAAGTAATTGCTGGACAAAGCCAAGAAGGATGGGCAAATGCGGTTGTAACACCAGAAACGTTACATAAAAAGACATCAACTGATGGAAGAATTGGTTTAATTGAAATTGCTACGCAAAGTGAAGTTAATACAGGAACTGATTATACTCGTGCAGTCACTCCTAAAACTTTAAATGACCGTAAAGCAACTGAAAGTTTAAGTGGTATAGCTGAAATTGCTACACAAGTTGAATTCGACGCAGGCGTCGACGATACTCGTATCTCTACACCATTAAAAATTAAAACTAGATTTGATAGTACTAATCGTACTTCTGTTGTTGCTCTATCTGGATTAGTTGAATCAGGAACTCTCTGGGACCATTATACCCTTAATATTCTTGAAGCAAATGAGACACAACGTGGTACACTTCGTGTAGCTACACAAGTTGAAGCTGCTGCAGGAAAATTAGATAACGTTTTGATAACTCCTAAAAAGCTTTTAGGTACTAAATCTACTGAAGCACAAGAAGGCGTTATTAAAGTTGCAACTCAGTCTGAAACCGTGACTGGAACGTCAGCAAATACTGCTGTATCTCCAAAAAATTTAAAATGGATTGTGCAGAGTGAACCTACTTGGGCAGCAACTACTTTGGTAAGAGGTTTTGTTAAAACTTCATCTGGTTCAATTACATTCGTTGGTAATGATACAGTTGGTTCAACACAGTCATTAGAATTATACGAGAAAAATAGCTATGCAGTATCACCATATGAATTAAACCGTGTATTAGCAAATTATTTGCCGTTAAAAGCAAAAGCTGCTGACGCAAATTTATTAGATGGTCTAGATTCATCTCAGTTCATTCGTAGGGATATTGCCCAGACAGTTAATGGTTCACTAACCTTAACCAAACAAACGAACCTGAGTGCCCCTCTTGTATCATCTAGTACTGCTACATTTGGTGGATCAGTTTCAGCAAATAGTACACTAACTATTTCTAATACTGGAACAGCAACTCAATTGATTTTTGAGAAAGGACCTCAAACTGGAACGAACCCAGCGCAGACGATGACTGTCAAAGTGTGGGGAAATCAATTTAGTGGGGAATCAGATACAACACGTTCTACCGTATTTGAAGTTAGTGATGAAACGTCTAGTCATTTTTATTCTCAGCGTAATAAAGCTGGTAATATAACATTTAATATCAACGGTACAGTAACACCGATAAATGTGAATGCTTCAGGAACATTGAATGCGAATGGCGTTGCAACATTTGGTAATTCAGTTACAGCCAATGGTGAATTTATCGGTAAATCGCCAAATGCTTTTAGAGCGATAAATGGAAATTACGGATTCTTTATTCGTAACGCTGGTAATGACACCTATTTTATGCTCACTGCAGCCGGTGACCAAACTGGTGGATTTAATGCATTACGTCCATTATCAATTAATAATCAGTCCGGTCAAGTAACGATTGGTGAAAGCTTGATCATTGCTAAAGGTGCTACTATAAATTCAGGTGGTTTAACTGTTAACTCGAGAATTCGTTCTCAAGGTGTTAAAACACCTGATTTATATACCCGTGCGCCAACATCTGATACTGTAGGATTCTGGTCAATCGATATTAATGATTCAGCCACTTATAACCAGTTCCCGGGTTATTTTAAAATGGTTGAAAAAACTAATGAAGTGACTGGACTTCCATACTTAGAACGTGGCGAAGAAGTTAAATCTCCTGGTACATTGACTCAGTTTGGTAACACACTTGATTCACTTTACCAAGATTGGATTACTTATCCAACGACTCCAGAAGCACGTACCACTCGCTGGACACGTACATGGCAAAAAACTAAAAACTCTTGGTCAAGTTTTGTTCAGGTATTTGATGGAGGTAACCCTCCTCAACCTTCGGATATAGGAGCAATTCCATCTGATAATGGAATAATAGGTAATCTTACTATTCGTGATTTCTTACGAATTGGTAATGTTCGCATTATTCCTGACCCAGTGAATAAAACTGTTAAATTTGAGTGGATTGAATAAGAGGTATTATGGAAAAATTTATGGCAGAGTTTGGACAAGGATATGTCCAAACTCCATTTTTATCGGAAAGCAATTCAGTAAGATATAAAATAAGCATAGCGGGCTCTTGCCCGCTTTCTACTGCAGGGCCATATGTTAAATTTCAGGATAATCCCGTTGGAAATCAAACATTTAGTGCAGGTCTTCATTTAAGAGTTTTTGACCCTTCTACGGGAGCATTAGTTGATAGTAAGTCATATGCTTTTTCTGCTTCAAACAATACAACATCTGCCGCTTTTGTCAGTTTTATGAATTCTTTGTCAAACAATAGGCTTGTTGCTATATTAACTAGCGGAAAGGTTAATTTTCCTCCTGAAGTGGTATCTTGGTTAAGGGGAGCAGGAACTTCAGTTTTTCCATCAGATTCAGTATTGTCAAGATTTGACGTATCATATGCTGCTTTTTATACTTCTTCTAAAAGAGCTATTGCATTAGAGCATGTTAAACTAAGTAATAGAAAAAGCACAGATGATTATCAAACTATTTTAGATGTTGTATTTGATAGTTTAGAAGACGTCGGAGCTACGGGATTTCCTAAAAGAACATATGAAAGTGTCGAGCAATTTATGTCAGCGGTTGGTGGAACTAATAACGAAATTGCGCGATTGCCAACTTCAGCTGCTATAAGTAAACTATCTGATTATAATTTAATTCCTGGTGATGTTCTTTATCTTAAAGCACAGTTATATGCTGATGCTGATTTACTTGATCTTGGAACTACAAATATATCTATCCGTTTTTATAATGAATCAAATGGATATATTTCCTCGACCCAATCTGAGTTTACTGGGCAAGCTGGGTCATGGGAATTAAAGGAAGATTATGTAGTTGTTCCTGAAAATGCAGTCGGATTTACTATATATGCGCAGAGAACTGCTCAAGCTGGTCAAGGCGGACTGAGGAATTTAAGCTTTTCTGAAGTATCAAGAAATGGCGGCATTTCAAAACCTGCCGAATTTGGCGTCAACGGTATTCGCGTTAATTATGTCTGTGAATCGGCTTCACCTCCAGATATAATGGTACTTCCTACACAAGCCTCTTCTAAAACTGGCAAAGTGTTTGGGCAAGAATTTAGAGAAGTTTAAACTGAGGGAGCCTTCGGGTTCCCTTTTTCTTTATAAATAATATTAAAATAAAGGGGCATATAATGGCTGATTTAAAAGTAGGTTCAACTGTGGGTGGATCTGTCATTTGGCATCAAGGAAATTTTCCATTGAATTCAGCCGGTGACGATGTACTCTACAAATCATTTAAAATATATTCAGAATATAATAAACCGCAGGCAGCTGATAACGATTTCGTTTCTAAAGCTAATGGTGGCACTTACACCGGTCCAATTACTATTAATTACGGGGTAAATAGTTATCTTCAATTAAGTAATAATGAAACCCCCATTCGAATTCGTTCTGGTGGCGGTACCGGCAATACTCTTGTAGTTGGAGGCTCTTCTGGCGGTATTAGTTTTAGACCTGCAGGTAGTGAAATCACTACTGGACAAATTACTATTACGCCAGAAGGTTTGACAACATTTACTAGGGCTGTAACAGCTCCATCTGTAACTGTTACATCTACTCCTTCCGCAGCATCTGATGTTACTCGTAAAGATTATGTTGATGGAGCAATAAATACTGTTACGGCAAATGCGAATTCTAGAGTTTTGCGTAAAGGTGACACCATGACAGGTAATTTAACAGCGCCAAACTTTTTCTCGCAGAATCCTGCATCTCAACCCTCGCATGTTCCACGATTTGACCAAATCGTGATTAAGGATTCTGTTCAAGATTTCGGCTATTATTAAGAGGACTTATGGCTACTTTAAAACAAATACAATTTAAAAGAAGCAAAACTGCAGGTCAACGTCCTGCTGCTTCAGTATTAGCCGAAGGTGAATTGGCTATTAATTTAAAAGATAAAACAATTTTCACAAAAGATGACTCAGGCAGTGTTATAGAATTAGGTTTAAAATATGGAGGAACAATTGATGGTTCTTTAACTGTTAATGGAAATATAATTGGAAATTTAACAGGTAACGCTGCAACTGCAACGAAATTAAAAACAGCACGAAAAATTAATGGTATATCCTTTGATGGGTCAAAAGATATCACGCTAACTCCATCTGACATAAATGTCAATAGCACAACGTTTATAAAAAATAACGGCGAATTACCGGTTGATGCTAATTTAGATGAGTATGGGCCTGTTGAAGAATATCTTGGAGTTTGGTCGAAAGCAACTTCAACCAACGCTCAACCAGCAAATAAATTTCCAGAAGAAAATGCTGTAGGTGTGCTAGAAGTATTTGTGGCCGGTCAATTTGCTGGTACTCAGAGATATACAACCAGATACGGAAATGTTTATATTCGTTCCTTGACTGCTACATGGAACGGAGTAAATGGTCCGTGGAGTGTGTGGCGAAATATTCAATCCGGTACTCGTCCACTGTCAACAACAATTGATCTTAATGATCTAGGAGGTGCTGAACACTTTGGCTTGTGGAGGAATAGTTCAAATTCCATTGCCACCTTTGACAGAAATTTCCCAGAAGAGGGGTCGTCAGCTAAAGGTCTTTTGGAAGTATATGAAGGGGGAAGCTATTCTCGTACGCAAAGATATACAACCATGTTTGGTGTTGTTTATACTCGCTGTCTTACTGCCGCGTGGGATGCTACTGCTCCTAAATGGGGACCGTGGCAACAAGTCGGTAATGTCACACCAGCGACTTTCTATGATGGAAACCTGAATGATTTTAAAACTCCTGGGTTATATAATATTTTAGGCACTGATGCCGTTATTAACTGCCCTACAGGTGAAGGTTTACCGGCCGTTATTATTGGTTTGCTAGAAGTTAAACAGCGTGCTTCTGGTGGTGCTATTTTCCAAAAATTTACTACTGCCGGAACAGGTACAACTACTCGCGGACGTATTTTTGAGCGTGCATACACTAATGGTGTTTGGGGTACATGGAACGAAGTATATACATCTTATTCTCTGCCAATTACTTTGGGTATGGGTGGTATTAAAGCTCAATTAGCGGAGTTAGATTGGCAAACCTTTGATTTTGTCCCTGGTAGTATGTTTAGCGTTCCTTTGAACAAAATAAAGAACATGCCAGCAAATATGAATTGGGGGACGATTGATGGAAACTTGGTTATGTTTTCCGTCGGTCCTAGCGAACATACTAGCACAGGCCGTACTGTTCAGGTTTGGCGTGGTACTGTATCCCAGACAAACTACCGTTATTTTGTCGTTCGTGTATTCGGTAATTCAGGAAATAGAACTTGCACAGTTCGTCGTGTTGTTCTTGAAGACGGATCACATACTTGGACTGCTCAACAAAACTTTAGAGGATTGCTGAATATCACTGCTGCTGTTAATCTTGGCGCTAATCAGAAAATTTCACTTGCTCCAGGAGCATATATTCAAGCTCCTGCTAGCGGTTCTGGTTCTAATACTTACGCAAATCAGAATACTACCATTGCGCCATTATATCAGGCCATTGACGATTCAAATAAAAACCAGTTTGCGCCAATTGTTAAACAGAAAAACACTGTAACAAATATTACTATGGCTTCTGGCATGGATATTGCTAGTTCAGAATATCGTATCGTTGCTCAGGGTGATTTATCCGCTACTGGAACTACAGCCACTGAATTAGCTACATGGCGTTTCTTGCCGTCGGGCCGATTCATGTCACAAAGTCGAGTTTATGCTGGAGCAGCATTCCTTAATACCGATGGTAATATTGCTGGTTCTATCTGGAAGAAATATAATAATGCAACCAATTTAGACGCTGCTTTGAATACTCGCGTGGGTAAAGGCGGTGATATTATGACCGGACGCTTGACAATTCAAAGCCCAGGTGATTCTATTGTATTATCAGCACCTGCTAGTAATTCTTTGCATATTCGTGGTGACGTAGACGGGACTGGTAACTGGTATATTGGTAAGGGTGGTGATGATAATGGATTAGCGTTCTATAGTTATGCTACTAATGCTGGTGTATACATTACAAACGCAGGGGATATCACGCTAAGTCCAAAAGGCGTCGAAATGGCTCATGTTAATAACGTTCGATTATATGTTCATGGTGAACGTTGGACCGCTAGTCAACCAGGTGATTGGGGCAACCAATGGCGAGTAGAAGCGCCAATATTCGTCGATCATGGTTATGTTGGATCAGATAGCTATTATCCAATTATTAAAGGAAGAAGTGTAGTCACCAATCAAGGGTATGTAACTGCCGTCGATCTTGGTATTCGTCGTATCCCTAATAATTGGGGACAAGCAATTATTCGTGTTGGATCTGCGGAGGCTTCTCCTGATGCTGGTCATCCTAACGCGATATTCGAGTTCCACTATGATGGGTTCTTTTATGCACCAGGAAATGGAAGTTTTAATGATGTGTATATTCGTTCCGATGGTCGTCTTAAGATTAATAAAAAAGAGCTAGAAAACGGAGCGGTTGAAAAAGTTTGCCGACTGAAAGTTTATACTTACGATAAAGTTAAGTCTATTAAAGACCGTAGTGTTATTAAACATGAAGTTGGTATTATTGCTCAGGATCTTGAAAAAGAATTACCGGAAGCTGTATCTAAAGTTGAAGTCGATGGATCTGATGTTCTAACAATTTCTAACTCTGCTGTGAATGCTCTTTTAATTAAGGCCATTCAGGAAATGAGCGAAGAAATTAAAGAATTGAAAACACCCTTCTTCACTAAAATTGCTCACAAAATTAGTAATTATTTTAAATTCTAACAACAAGGGGCTTTGCCCCTTTGGAGAAAATTATGGCAGTAGTTGGTGTTCCTGGTTGGATTGGTAGTTCATCCGTAAATGAAACAGGACAACGATGGATGAGTCAAGCGGCTGGTCAATTAAGATTGGGTATTCCTTGCTGGATGAGTCAATTTGCAGGTCGCTCAAGAGAAATTATTCACACGCTTGGAGCAGACCATAACTTCAATGGTCAATGGTTCCGAGATAGATGTTTTGAGGCAGGTAGTGCACCTATAGTGTTTAATATCACTGGAGATTTAGTATCATATTCTAAAGATGTTCCTTTATTCTTCATGTACGGAGATACACCGAATGAATATGTTCAGTTGAACATACATGGTGTAACGATGTATGGCCGTGGCGGGAATGGCGGTAGCAATAGTCCTGGCTCAGCTGGGGGTCATTGTATTCAAAATGATATTGGTGGGAGACTAAGAATTAATAATGGCGGAGCTATTGCTGGCGGCGGTGGCGGCGGTGGCGGCGGGTATTATTCTCCTTTTTCACAAATGAGATTGACCTTTGGCGGTGGCGGCGGTCGTCCGTTTGGCGCACCGGGCGGATCTATTGATATGCAATCAGGAGCAACTGCTGGTACTATTTCTGCGCCAGGCGCAGGGTCTGTGAACGGTATCTACAACGGCGGGTCTGGTGGTGAAGTTGGCTCCGCAGGAGGTAGATGTAATATTCGTGGTCAAGGATATGAATACGATGGCGGAGCTGCTGGTTATGCCGTCATAGGGTCTACACCGACATGGCAAAACGTTGGAGCAATATATGGTCCAAGAGTATAATTTGAATAAATACCCTTAAAAGGAGGGTCTATGACAGCACCTAGAATATCATTTTCGCCCTCTGGTATTCTGTTTGGTGTTCTAGATCGCTTGTTCAAAGATAACGCTACCGGGAAAGTTCTTGCTTCCCGGGTAGCTGTCGTAATTCTTTTGTTTATAATGGCGATTGTTTGGTATAGGGGAGATAGTTTCTTTGAGTACTATAAGCAATCAAAGTATGAAACATACAGTGAAATTATTGAAAAGGAAAGAAATGCACGCTTTGAATCTGTCGCCCTGGAACAACTCCAGATAGTTCATATATCATCTGAGGCAGACTTTAGTGCGGTGTATTCTTTCCGCCCTAAAAACTTAAACTATTTTGTTGATATTATAGCATATGAAGGAAAATTACCTTCAACAATAAGTGAAAAATCACTTGGAGGATATCCTGTTGATAAAACTATGGATGAATATGCAGTTCATTTAAATGGACGTCATTATTATTCAAACTCAAAATTTGCTTTTTTACCAACTAAAAAGCCTACTCCAGAAATAAATTACATGTACAGTTGTCCATATTTTAATTTGGATAATATCTATGCTGGAACAATAACCATGTACTGGTATAGAAATGATCATATAAGTAATGACCGCCTTGAATCAATATGTGCTCAGGCGGCCAGAATATTAGGAAGGGCTAAATAATTATTTGTTTGTATACATCTCTAGATATCGATATACACTCTCAAAACCCTCGTTGAATTCGTCGATGAGGGTTTTCTTATCTTCTTGAGTTAATTCAGAAACAATTTTACGGAATGAATTCTGATTTAACTTTCTACCTTCATGCGTTACTCCAATCTCATTCAGAAATGCAATAAAATTAGCACGATTCTCAACAATATCTTCTCTGGAAAATTTAATCAAAATAGACGCAACAGTAATAATTTCACGAACTGTATCAATATTTTTATTCATTAACTATACCACTCAATTAGTTGACTTTGCTATAATATCATCAGACGTTTGATTTGTAAACTGGTCTGTGGTATTTTCTTCAAAAATTTTTTCTACGAATTCCTTGAACGACTTACGTTCCTGAGCTACATTATGCTCGATTACTTTTTCAAGATTATGACTCATTCGAAATAATCTTCAATTTCATAATCAAGGACATAAATCATTATAGTTTTTAATACATCATCAATACTTTTTCCTGGAGCTGGAATTACGTAAAAATATCCTGCTTTTGAGTTATCTTTATAAGTTCCAATCAAGAAATCATTATTCCCAAGATGTAGTTCTTCAACTAATTCATTAACAATTGAGTGGTATAAATTTGGTAGAAACTTGTATAGCTTTTCTAGAATATCAATTTTAATTGTGTATTGAACCACAGACTGAGAATCAATAATCATAGACCTTCCCCTTATGTTTCTGTTTGCGATTAGATTCTTTAAACGCTTTCTTCTTATCCTTATGGACAGAAGCTTTATTAAAATTATGTTTTGCGACTAAATTGTTCATAGTGCTGAATTACCTCTCTTAAACAATTGCATGTGAATGAAAACTTTTTAGCTACACCACATTCAAATATATGTTCTCTTAAATCACGTGTGTCAGTATATCCCATCTCAACGATAAAATGTCTTATTAAATTTTTATCTTTATCATTAAGAGAATTAAAATAATCAGATTTTGAATTAATTTCCCTGGCCAAATTGAATAACCTTTAGTTGACGTTTTAGTTCTTTTATCATTTCTTCGTTCATCGCAATATAAAGATCGCGTAAAGCAGGTTTTAACATTCCATTTACTGGAGAACTAAATGGACATACATAATCTTTTCCTACGAGCTTTTTGGTGAATTCCATATCACAGAACTGAAATGCCGGTTCATTGGCATAAATTCCCCAATTAGTTGACATCATTTTATTGGCATATTCCAACGCCTGGATTTGATTCTTAATTCCATCAATTTGAAACTTTTTAATATTCATTAGTAAAGGTCCTCAGAGTAAAGTTCTTTTTCACTACCACCGCGTTCAATACGTACTTGTCCGGCGTAAGTTGCAATAATCATTGCTTCTTCACGTGTCCAGTAATTGCTATACTGATCAATAAACCCTTGGTCATCATCACAAACTTGCTGAGTAACTAATTGGGGTTTAACTACATCTAAAACTTCTGCCATATCTTTAGAATAATGACGAGCACCTGGAATAACAAGAGTTCGTCCATCTTTTAATTTAAAACGGTTGGCGGCACAAACAATTCGTCGTTGATACTTTTGGTTTTCATCCCAGTATGCGGTCTGCCAACAGATTTCAGGAACTTCTTTCAGAATATCTTCTTCTGTGCATTTATAACCATGTGCTTTAAATTTTTCAACAAGACTTTCTGGAGTTTCACGAGATAAAGGAACATTCAGCATTTTTAAACGATTAATAAATGGGTTCATTTAAACCATCCTTTAATACGCTGCCACAGAGTTTTCTGTTGAGCTTTGTTAACACCAATTGAGCGAATAACTGGTTGAGATTCCTGGAATTCTTTATAATCGGCAAGGTAAATTTCGTAAGCTGCATCCGTAAATGAACTTATCGCCGCCATAAAATTATTGCGAATACCTACTGGAGCATCTTTACTTTCACGAATAATCATGTATTTACCAGTCTTAATCTTTACGATAGTTCCAAGATAAGCTCCATGATACCAGATATCCCACCCCTCTTGAGTGGGTTCTGCACAACGACGAAGTTCATTAACAATTTCTAACTTGTTCATTATTTATTCCTCACAGTTCAGATGCTGCGGTGATTACCGCTTCAATGTTTTCTGCCGAGCGTTTAATGTCAAGATACACATTACCGTTTTTAGCGATTTTACATGACATTCCGATATCAGTAAATTTCTGAATATGATGTTCCATCATTTTGTATCCAAAAATTCGCATATTTCCATTGTTATTAATTTCAAAATTGCGAATTCCATGAGTGCGTTTTTCTAAAATAGCAAGATAGTTACTGCGGTAAGTTTCAACCTTTTTAAGAACAAATCCATTTTCATCTAAAAGTTTTAGCATAAGGTCTTTATCTTCTTCCATATCGGAAGTAATCTCACGAGCTTTACGAGTTGCTCGTTTTTTCAGTAGTTCAGGAGCATTTTCCTGTGCATATAAAGTTGCTGCATTTGAAATAATATCCTGAGCTTCTCCTGTAATGATTAATCCATCACCAGATTTCTCTACCAGACCTTTTTTAATCAATACCCCAATATTACTATTAACTACTGCGTTACCTAAATCTGGATGCACCTCACGAACTTCTGCAGCTGTAATGAAATCTTTCTTAGCAATGGTAATTAAAATCGCAGCAGTTTTTTCATTCAGAACATCGTTAGAAGCTTTGATGATGTAAGTTACTTTAGACATTTTAATCTCCGTTTCAGTTCATTTATTTGATAGGTCTATAGTATCATGTTTAAAGCAGAAGTAAACACTTTTTTGCACTCTTTTTCAAGAGCTCTAATAAAGTACTTACTTAATGTTCAGATTACGAACTTCGATTTCGTCTTCATGGGCAAAATCAAACTGTTTGAATTCTGTGTCACCTTTAAATTTAAAAATCATTGTGAAGAAAGTCAGAACACCAGGTTTTTCTTCACGAACTCCACAGATATCATATTCAATACCATCTACAACCAGTTTGTTAGCAGTCAGAGCATTTTTAGCTTTAACGATTTCGTTTTCGATTTTAAATTTCATTTTTTGTATCTCCGGGTTGTTTGTTTCAGTTCATTTATTTGATAGTTGTATAGTACCACAGTATGCTTTGGTTGTAAACCGTTTTGTGAAAAAAATTTTTGAAATAAAAAAGGGAGAGCCTCGGCTCTCCCTAAAATTACTGCATGACTGTGATAACTATCATGATAACACGTTGAATTCCGAACGCAAGAAGACCTCCTGCTACGGCAGGAACAACACCTAAACCCGCCAGTAAAATGCCACCAGATACTAATGCAGCGCTTGTAATACCTATGAATGGACTCATTTGATTTCCTCTAAATCTTTGGTGTATTCTGTAACTACATCAGTAGTTTTCCAATATTCGTTTTCTTCTTTTTTAGCTTTAGCTTCTTCAGCAAGTTTCTTTGCTTCGTCGGAAGTCATATGAAAAATATTCATTCCAACTAGTTTATCAACATAAGAAGAATACATATCAATTTTAGAAAGTTCTTCGGTCAGTTCTTTGCGAGTTTTACCTTGTACAACAATTTCACCTGAAATTACTTTCTTAATGAAATGTGCCTTGGCAAAGGCTAAACGAAATGCCGATTCAGTTTCTTTGATTTTGTTATCAATTCGTTTTTGGACATAAGTTTTACGAACTTCAACGAAGTCTTTGATTAAATCAACTACGTTATCGTAAACTTGTAGCTTTCCTTTCTCATTAATAACAGTAATATTCTGGGAACGACGCTCAATCAACCCGAAGTCTTTCATAATTTTTGCATGGCGTTCTTCTTCGTTATCGCTCAAAGAATATTCTTTACGGAATTTAACTTTGAAGCCAAAACCATGCTCACCACAAGCATCATCCCACGTAATGAAGCCTTTATCTTCAAGCGGGTCTAAGATTTTACTCACATAAGTTTCACGATCATACTTATACGGAATCTCAGTGATATGCATTTGAGTTCGTGAAGTAAACTTGTACGTTCCACGAATTTCATATTGACCGTCAATTTCAACGACTTCACCGCGAAATTCTGGGAATTCTACCTTCGGTTTAGTTACTTTCTTTCCTTGAAGAGCTTGCAATACAGCTTTCTTGACAGAAGAAACGCTATGAGGAAGAATGTAAGTTGCATAACCAGTTGCAATACCGGAAACACCGTTAAGAAGAACAGTAGGAATAATAGGCAAATAGAAAGCAGGCGGAATGTGTTCTTTATCTTGATGTACCGGAGCATATTCAGTATCTTTATATACGTTATAGAAATTTTTACTTACACGAGCAAAAATATAACGACTTGCCGCTGCTTTTTGAACGGTACGAGAACCAAAGTTTCCTTGACCATCTAACAAAGGAAAGTTATTATTCCAAGTGTTAGCCATCAAAGCGCCCGCGTCTTGTGCAGAGTTTTCACCATGATGATATCCAAGGTCCGCTACACCACCTGCAATAGAAGCGAGTTTGTGAAACTTATCTTTATTTCCTCGTGCCAAATCAAGAGCTCGAGCAATAACAAATCGTTGAACTGGCTTAAATCCATCAATCATATTTGGGATAGCACGATTTTCAACCGTGTACATAGCATAAGCCAATGCTTCATTATCAATGATACTTTTTAAATCGCGATTATTCAGTTGCATAAATTTACCATACTAGTGAATGTAGTGCCATAATAACATCAGAAATGAAAAGCACGACTTGAATTAATCCGAACATTACTCCATAATATAGTGCTACCAATAAAGTAGCAAGGGCTAATGAATAGCCCAAGATTTTCTTAATCATTAGTAGATAACAACACAAATGTTAAATATGCACACATACCCTGGGCTAAAGCTTGTGAAAACACACTACTAGCATCGATACAGATAGTTAAAACACATGCTACTATCCAACAAATAAATGAAATAACTCCTAATAATTTTGCAATATTCATATTTTCCTCACTGGCGTCCGAAGACGCCTTTGGTTTTAAGATTGTTACGATAGAACTGCATCACATGTTCGTTATGGAAATTACTCATTAATATGCCTGCAAAACAAATTTAAAGTTATCAGCCAACATACGGTTCATTTCTTCAAGCGTTTGATACTCAGAATGATGATTACGAGTAAACGCCAAAGCTAACTGACCTTTTCCAAATCCCGTCGTCAGAGGTTTCATCTTAGAAGCAGGCAAATAAAATACTGTGTATGGAACATTGTTATTTGCAATAGTACGCGCAAGCTGAGACCGACGTTGACGAATATGACTTAGAACTGCACTGAACCCTTGCTTAGAACGCTGATTACCTACATAAAATCGCGCAGATACACATGGACTATCAAATGGACCACCAAATTTGCTCACTAAAAAGTAAAATCCAGGTTTAGACAAAATGTCTTTATGCGGAGTTCCAAAAACCCATTCACCGCCCTTGATTGTACCAATAACAGTTGCGCCTGCATTATTCAGATCAGTAACAGTCATGTATTTCATATTAATTTCCTCTAAATTATTTTCTACTCCAAGGCCGCATGAATACACACGGCCAATAAATTAATCGTCACAGTCGACGCTCAATTCCCAGAACTCTTCTACGGTATAAGTTTCAGTATCATTTTCAATGCAGAAACGCTCATTACTGTTGTTTTCTAAAGTAGCGTTAACTGTCATTTTCTCGCTAGTGCTCTTAAGAGGTGAAATACGAATTAACTGATCACCATTATCTAAACAAAAAATTTCACCAACTTTTACATCTTTAAAAATTTTCATAATTCACCTCAAGGAGTATAAAATCCGAATGCAGTTGTTGACCATCCCATCCAATACGGAAAATTTGCACCAATGTAAAACACGAGAATATAAAACCAACCGCTCAGCAAATTCATCATTTTACACCATTCCAAATTGTTTCAACTACAGATTTTAAGCCATTTTGGTGAATATCCATTCCGACAACTGCCATCAAATAAATTCCAACTACAACTGAACCTAAGGCGAAAATCAGCATGAAAATGAATAAAGCCGGAAAAATATTATCGAAAAACCATTCAACAAATGTAAAAGCACTGCGTTTACGCTTCATATTTTCCTCACATAAATCCAAAGTAAGCGTTTAATACATCAATCATTAAAACGATTGGGAATATACTCAAAACTACTAGTATTATAACTACATTCCATATAGCTTTAACAATCTTTTTCATTTTCTGTTCCTCCGTAGTTGATAGTTGTATAGTACCACAGAGGAACAGTCTTGTAAACAACTTTTTTAAAAATATTCGTAATAAATGTGAATACCAACTACTACCGCTGAAACTTGCGCAACCCACCACGCACAAGCAATAAGCACAGAATTCAAAATTTTCATAATAACCTCATCACAAAAGTAAATACTAAACAAATCAATGGAATACTAATTAACCAAACAAAACACCACCATAATGAACTCATAGTTCAATCTCAGCGATTTTCATTTCATTACTATTAATAGCCGCTTTAAGACTATCTGAAAGAATTACATCCCAGTGGTCATTCATATGACCATTAACTAAGCGTGTAATTTCTTCGGGAGTTGAAAAATAAGGCGTATCAGACTCCCAGTGTGATAATCCCAAACGAGTATAAATCATGCCTTCATCATCGCTAGAATATTCAACTGACACAAACTCATCAGTTATTTTATGTTTAGCGCAATAAAATTTAAATTTCATTTTACTCAATAATCCGCTAAAAGATCGACGATTGTATCACGAAGACATTTATTCGCAATACGTTTAAGAGCAATTTCAGTTTCTGGAGCATTTTGAATAATCATCGAATTCAATTCAGCCTCAGCAAACTGAAGTTCTTTAACTAATTCAGCTTTATATTTTCCTTGCCCTTTCTTAGCTTTTGCTCGTTTTAATTCAGCCGTAGTAAACATTTTATTCTCCAAATCCGTATCAGTTGATAGTTGTATAGTACCACAGTCCTTGTGATATGTAAACCGTTTTGTGAAAATTTTTAAATGGAAAGATACCATCCGTTGTAGTTGCTTTTTCTTACAACCTTACGAAGGTCTTCTCTATCACCGATGAACTTCGGAGTGTACTGGATGACACCTGGATGAATTTCTTTAGTGTTGAATATAATTATACAGTCAGCGACCTGATGATTCAGAATGGGCCCTAGATTTATTCCAGAACCGTATGGATACTCTCCGCTGCATCCTGTTGTTACCGAAATCCAACGCGAGTCAGTTTGATGTGTCTTAACTTCTACACGAAGCCCGCAGTATCTTGGATGCGCCAATACATCCCATGCGTATGTATACGGGTCATTAACATCCTCTTGGCCTTTGTTAACATACCCGCTTAGCCAATCTGCTACAAAAAACTCTGCGTACACCGCGATACGACATCTTTCGATAACTTCTGCTTTATCCTGGTTCGGGTTTTGTTTTAAAGAGTATCTTGCTGTATCAGCAATTTTGACCTTCATTTCACTAGTCAAGTCACTGTTCGATAGGGTAAATGTCGGAATCTGAAATAGTCTCTGTAAACCCGGATTCGTTTTCTGCATTTAGACTTTCCTTTTTACCGCTGAGATAAGCGTTATATACTTTAAGAGTGCCGTAATAAATTCGGTCATTTTCATCTAAAGACTCACGGTCAAGTTCATCGAGTTCCTTTTTATCCATGACTATAATATCATTGCAGTAAAGAAACCCAAGTTTTTCGTGACCAAACTCAAATTTATTGCAGTACACAATATTAGCGTGATGATTTCCGTGCAGTTTAATCTCTTTTATGTCGGAATCACCGATATTCATACAATAAATCATAATTTTTCCTTAAAACAAAAGGGCCGAAGCCCCTTATTTTATTTGAATTGTGCAATTCTTTTTTCTAAACAATCTGCGTAAGATTTCATTGAGATGAATTGTGAAAGCAGTAATTCTTGCTCAACTTCATTAATCGTTAGAAACTTTGTGCTTTCTAAAAATTTGCTCAGTGCATTAATTTTGAGCATTAATTGATCGTATTCTTCTTTTACTCGTGCTTGATAACCTAGCATAATTTTCCTTAGTTAAGGGCCGAAGCCCTTATTTAAATTGTTCAGTAACGTCTTCAACTACTTCGTATTGGCAGGTACGCATTTTAGCATCATTGTAATCAATCGGAATTGATACTACATCGCGAGGATGTACTTTAACTTTTACAACTCGACTGGTTGAACTGCCAAAGTGACGAATATAAGATTTAGAACACACATGCAGACCACGAGAACAAGTTTGTGTATCATCGTCATTCACACGAGTACGTGGCATTTTAACTACTTTACCAGGACTGTTATCAAAAGTATTTGAATGACAGTCAAAGTAATTGCTGCGAACTACTTTCCAAGCATAGAAGTAACCATCTTCTGTAATTTCAATATCGTTTGCTACCAAGAAATCAAAGAGTCGAGATACCGCTTTTTGGCTTGGGTTTTCCAACAGATTTTCCAAGAACGGAAAATAAAATTCAAAGTTTTCGCCTTTTTCCATCGAATCGAGAATACGATCAACTAAACCAGATCGCAATTCAATATTTTGATAGAACAAGCTTCCACCTTCAATTCGAACATCACCGGAAATATATTTTTCAACGGCGCGACGAACGTTAATTTTTTGCGCCGCTTCTTCCAATTTATCTGTAACAAGCAGATTAAGAATTTCCTGGAAGTTTGAATGAGTATTAGGAGTTGCGTTATAAGTTACACCGTCAACAGTAATTGAAATGAATTTTTTAGATGCATTCCAAATAATGTCAGATTTAGCAACTGGAGCAATAACTGCATCGCTATTAACTTTAACTGTAATATCACCGCTAATAGTAACTTTGGAGCGTTCAGCTTCTTCAGCATTTTTCAAAACACGACGGATTGTGTCAACCGATACACCTTGCCAATCAGCCAATTCCTGTTGGGTGTAATTACCACTTGAATACAGTTTGACAATTTCAGCTTGTTCGTTTTTGGTCAGGCATTTAATATTGTACATAATTTTCCTTATTAGGCCGCAAGGGCCTTCATAGTTTTAGCGATTTGGGAAACTTCATCATCACTTAAAGAGTTGCGATAACCGATGAAGTCGGAAACAATACGGAATTTCTTGGTAAACTCAGCAACCATTTTATCACTGTTTTTTGAAGCATTATTTGATAATACATCAAAAAGATTAGTTACTGTCCAGATGTCATGACCGATGGTATCTTTTCCACCGTTGAAATATACACCCTGTAATGAACTAACCATATTAGCGAGTCGTGTATATTCTTCAGAAACTTCATCTACACTGAAGTACTTCATCATAAAATCTAACTCAGGATACTTGATAATTTTATCAATATATCGTTTAGCTGAACTTGAATAACCTACATACTTATCATAATCTACATCATCAAAAGCATCTACATATAAATCACGCAGAGTTTCAAAAATACATTGGCACTGACCAAGTTCTTTTACCTTTTTCTGCAAAAGCGGACGAATAACATAAAATTCATTAATGCCAATAAGATTAGCCATACGAGTCAAAATACTCGTAGATGGATGACAAAGCGATGTAGTACCATCCATAGAGAAAATATCAGAACGATGCATATATGCTACATAGCCAGTAATTTCATCTGCTTCTGATGTGAGTGTAAACAGTTCCTCTTTTTCCCAGCGTCCGTCTTTAATTTCAAACTTAAACGCAGTAGCAGCTTTAGGACGAGGAGCTTTACTTTTTACTGCCTTTGGAATATAACTTTTAACTAAAGCTTCAATTTCTGACAAATAATGAATGTTAACTTCATCACTTTCAAACATTGCCATAATATCAGGGAGTAAATCAATCTGCGATTCTACTTCCGGATTAATAAACAGAAGACGCTCATTATGATGAATATTTAAGGTGTTATTAAATTCACTATCATCTAACGCATGCGCTAATCCACGGACAATATTAACACGATTTTTAATATTATCAATAACAATATTAATTTTTGTTGTATTAATACCAAATAGACGATAACTTGATGCAACGGCTGAAGTTTCATGACTTTGCTTAATGCGTTTCAGTCGAGGGTCAAGATTTACTTCATACACAACTCCTGCATTGCATAACTTACTGTCAGGTTCAAACATGCTTTGCATCTTCTTATATGAAAGATTTTTAGTCGTAAATTTGACTGAATTACTAATCATATAATCTCGAGCAGAATATCCCATCTTCATCAATTCACGGTATGTATGACGAGGAGATGTAGATTCTTTAAATCGTTTTACATCTTCATTGAATGCCTTCTCACTAAGCTCTTTAACACGCTCAATAATATTTTTACGAGTACGATCATCCAGTGAAAGAGCCTCACGCGATGGAGCAATATCAAGTGAACCCATTGGAAACTTAATGTAATTCACTTCATTGCGGATGCTTAACCAGTTACGGTCTCTAATAACACCATCGATAGGATAAACAATACCACCATAGATAGCATACAATCCACCACGATCTGGCCAGTATCTTTCTGGATTTACGCCGTAATAGTCATCAAAATCCGGAAAATAATCAATTTCGCGGTCAAGACCATTAATGATAGCTAAATCTTTGAATGGTCGCATGATATAAGAAACTTCATAAGCAAAGTTTCTAAAGTCTTTTTCTTCAACTGGAACTACGATTTCAATACCAGTTTTATCATTTGGACCCATTTCTTTTACAAATGTAGGTTTAATTTGCGGACCATCACCATCCATGTAAGCTACATAACCGCGAATTTCACCTTTATGATACGAAGTAATACTAAATGTATCAGTATAACTAAACGGAGATTTAGAACCTAAACCAAATCCACCAATGAAATCGTTAGATTCAGCCTTAGATGAACTAAAGTATGAATTATACAACCCAGGAGAATTATCATCACCTTGAATATCAAAATCGCTCATACCCGGACCAAAATCTCGGCAAACAAATCGCGGATCTAATCGTCCTGGAACTTGAATGATAAATTTTTCATGATTTCCATTGAGAGCATGGGCGTCAATCATGTTGGTAATCAATTCACGGACTACTGCGCGAATCTTGTTTGTATACAAATCAGATGACAGAATTTTAAATACTTTAGGATTTGCTGCGATGCTAAATGCTTTTGATTTAGAACCATTACCAAGAATTGTTTCTTTTTCAGTGGTGATAATCATAATTTCCTCATTAATTCATATTGCGTTTAATAACTTCAGCAACTTCTAGTAGTTCATCTTTAGTTGCGGTGTCGGATTGAATTTTATCTCTAATATCCTTAAAGCGGTTTTTAAACTCTTCGGCTTCTCCCATATCGAAAAAGCGTTGAATGATTCTATATTCTCGATGAACTGCTTTATCAAAAAGTTCTAAATTTACTTTATATGATTTCATTTCAATATCCTCATTTGCCCAATTAATTATACCACATCCTTGTGGTAAAGTAAACTACTGGCTCATCCATTCTTTACGAAGGTCAGCATTATCTCCCATGAGCATTTCAAAAAGCTCTTTCCAGTTCTCAGGAAGTTTAACAACATCATATACTGGGTTTTGAATCATCTCACGATATTCAGATTTTTCTAAAGAGCCAAGTCCCTTAATATAACGGATGCTATGTTTAGGTAGAGCATCTTTGGCACTCTCATATTCAGCGACTGTATAAAACCATTCTTGTTTTTTACCGACCTGAGCGATGATTACAGGAGTTTTGACAAAACGAATTCTTCCTTGTTCAAACAGTTCTGGCCAATTACTAAAAAATCCGAGCAGAGAAGGATAAATGCTTCCTAGACCATCATGGTCGGCATCGGTCATAATTGCAATATTATGATAATTCAAGTTTTCAGCCTTTTCACCAAGAACTAATCCAGTGATTGCGCAAATATCAAACAGTTCTTTGTTTTTAAGCATATCAGCATAAGACATACCCCAGCTGTTAAGAACTTTACCGCGTAATGGATAACCACCATGAAGTTCTTTATCACGAACATCAATAAGATATCCGATAGCCGAATCACCCTCAGTCAAGAAAAGAGTAGTGTCAGCATCTTTACCACAAAGATTCGCTTTAATATGTTTATGAACCTTAGCTTTAGAAGCCTTTTTAGCTGCTTTAGTTTCTGCTGCCTTTTCTGCAGCCAATTTACGAGCCAAAGCAGCTTCAATAATTGGCATTAAAATTGCTTCATTATTTAAAATAGCACGTGAAATCTTTTTAGCATCAAGCTGAATATGACTACGAATTTCACCAAATGGAGAAGTCAAACGCTCTTTAGTCTGAGAATCAAATCGCATGTTTTTCATATCACGAACAAACATGACGATAGTCAAACATTCTTTAACACGTGCTTTAGTTACATCAATTTTGAACTTGCGTTTGATTTGTGGAATAAGGTCTTCACAAATATCATCCATAACACAGTCAATATGATGGCCACCATTCTTAGTATGAATGTTATTGACGTATGTTAATTGACGAAAACCATCCGGTGAACGACCAACCGCAATAGAACAATTTTCTTGTTCTTGAACAATAGCATGCTCATCATATTGGCGTGCATATTTCTTAAAATTGCCCTGAACCTTTTTACCATTAAAGGTAAATTGAATATCAGGATAAACTACTGCAAGTGTCTGGAGACGATCCAGTGTAATGTCAAGATAAACTTGAGATAGCTCATTAGTTTCAAATGACATAAAATCAGGAATGAAAGTAACACGAGTTCCTTTCCATTTTCCGGGAATATCTTCCCATGATTTATTTTCCATGCCATTTGAACAACGAACTACAATATTATTTTGACCGTCGCCAGTTTCACCGACAAACATAACAGAAAAAATGTTAGTTAAACTAGAACCAACACCGTTCATACCGCCAGTGACGCGTTCTTTATCATCACCGAAGTTACCACCTGCTTTTGGAATAGTCCAGGCAGCAACAGGACCAGGAATTTCTTCACCAGTAGGTGTTTTAACCATCGCTTGTGGAATACCACGACCGTTATCTTCAACTGTTACTTGATTGTTTTTGATAGTAACATTAATTTTATTCGCGAATTTAAACTTAGTACGAATACCTTCATCTACCGAGTTATCGATAATTTCATCAATAAGCTTAACAAGACCAGGTACATACTGAACACTTTCCCATTTACCAAACAGAAAGCGCTCATGCATTTCATTAGCGGAAGAGCCAATGTACATGCCGCTACGCTTTTTGATATGTTCAATATCGCTCAGAATTTTAATTTCATTCTTAATCATCACTTATCCTCGTTTGGTTTCGGGAATATTATACTCCGGTAATCATAAAGCTAAAGGCCCGAAGGCCTTTTATTTAAAACGGATAGTCGAATCCTTGAAGAATAGACCAGAACATACAGTTCCTTCTACTTTCTGCCCAGTAGGTCCAATAGCACGAAATCCAGTATGTTGGAAATCATTTTCAGAGCAACCGAACCAGTTGTATCCAGTGATTTCAATATTAGTAAAACCGCTTGAAGATAAAACTTTGGTTGCATTATCAGCATCAGTACATCCTGCTAAAGACACTGCTAATACTAATGCTGCGATAGAACGATTAATATATTTCATAGTTTTCACTTAAATTTAATGGCTTGAAGGAGACTAATAATTCTCAAGCGACTTCTTTCATCTTTAACTGTAAATGAAAGAGGGTCACCAGATTTCATAGTGATAGTGCATTCAAAATCAAAACCTTCGGGGACTTCTTCGAATAGGTCAAATTCTTCATCATATATTAGAACATTACTCTGAAAACTGTGAAGAATTTTTCCATCATTTCCAGATGCTGTACTAATCATTGTAACATTATTACCTTTCATATCTTCAACGATAAATTCGCTTGTAGATATTACGGCATTAATAGAACCATTCCTATAAATAGCAGAAAATAGATATTTCTTTTCTTCACCTTCGCGAATGCGATATTTCTTACCAATTTTAAACATAATTACCCTTTAAGTAAGTCGTAAAAACCACCATTCACATGCTTAGGAGCGGAAACTAACCGAATAGCAATCCGATGACAATCAGGACATACATCAGTATCCCTTTCAGAAATTTTCTTGATTTTTTCGTATTCTTTTGCACAGTCTTTGAATTGACATTTATAATCATAAAGCGGCATAATTATTCCTTAAAGTGAGCTTTCAACATCTGATACAAAGACCATGCCTGTTCATTATTTTCAATAGTAACGTTCATGACCGGGAATTTAGATGGATCAGTTATTGTTGCAGATTCTTCCTGCTCTTCAGCTGCCTGGTATGGATTTTCAACTTCATTAAAGAATTCAGCTTCATTCGATGAAAGCCAAATAAAATCTTCATCCAAAATATCTTTACCAGAAGATAGTACCAAATTTCCAGCAAATGACATAATTTTAATAGGACGCCCAAGAGCATCCACATCTAAAATTTTAAAAGGATGCATACCTAAACGGCGTGCATAGATTCCGTTATCAGTATGGTCTTTAATAAAATTTTCTTGAGCTTGTTTATTTTTAAATTGATACCATTTATTAACTTCAAATTTAATAGCCATTAATAAATTTCCTTCCAGTAAGTTGTACCGTCTTCAGTGATTTCACGAAATACACCGTAAATTGGTTGTTTATCCCCAACCTTTTCATACACATAAACCGAAGTCAAGTGAGTAAACTTAGCAGTGTGTTCCTTTTGAACTACTACCAAATCTGGATCGAATAACACATCTTCAAATTCGTCATTAGTGCAGTTCTGAACAATTTTACGTTTCATTACAATTTCCTCGTTAATTGAACATTGGAGCGATGCGTTTCAGAAGAGTGGCAGCACCTTTGGCAAATTTTCCATTTTATTCTCCAAGTTATTTTCTGTATCAGTAGTTGATATTGATATAGTACCATAATCAACTACTGATGTATATAGTTTTATGAAAAAATTTTAAACTTTATGCATAGAGAGCTTTGCTGTAATGTTTAATCCAGCTTTCAGGAATGACTTTGTATGTTCCTAAAAATACCACATTATACAGCTTAACACCGTCTTCTACCCACTGATCGGTAATGTATGCGCACATAGCACGAGTATAAACAGCCACACCATCATCTTTGATAAATTTAAATTCACAGGGAGCAATGAACTTAATAGCCTGACCGAGTTTCCACTTAAAGTCTACGCCTACATGCGAAGTATCAATCGTTTCAATTCCTTTAGCAGGAACAGCTTTCAAAAACGCAGACTCAAGAAATTTCGCACGAACATAGCCAAACTGGGGTTTAGACTTTCCATCTTTAGGAATGATACGCACTTTTACTTCAGAATCTTCATCTTTAACACTGTGTTTAAGCTGAATGCTTACAATTTCAACCAATTTTCCTGCTGCTTTAGAACGGGATTTATCAGATACACGAGCAATTTCACCAATATTAATAATCATAGTTATCTCTCACTTGTTAAAAAGATTTTATACTCCACAGGACCATTATACTCTGGTCCCAAGAGTTTGTAAACTATTAATTCAAAATAGCTACTACTGCACTACGAGGTACTACGCTAAAATCACCTGCATGAACAACGTTCAGGAGTTCAACACCATCTTCAATCCACTGGTCTGTTACCCAACCACAGACCGAAATAAATGGAGTCTTGATAGCTACTGCACGAGTCAAAAGGTCAGTAGGATCAACTTCTTTGAAGAGGATAATCTCTGCTTCAAAGACTATAGTTTTAATTACTTCATCATTATCTAAGCGTTGTGCTCGAATCACGTAAGCTTTATTCTTATCATGCCAATTACTTTTTGAAAAACTTTTAACCACAAACTCGCCTTCACCAAAAACACTGGTCAATGCTTTATAACCCAAATCTAGTTCAGTAGTTTTAATTTCAGTTTCAACCAGTTTGTAGATTTTGTCAATTTCAATGGTCCGAGCAGTCATAAAGGTTTCCTTAATTTCTAATGGTTTAACAAGAGTGCCGTACATGCTTGCTATATCCATATCAAACGGTTTATCTACAGGATTCGGTGTGTATTCAGGATTATAATTAAATTTCATAATTATCTCATTTCAATAAAATCTACAAGTTCAGCATGGGATTTACGGAACATTACTTGGTGTCCGCCAATGATAACTTCATCTTCAGGAACTTCATAAATCGCAATGTACATTCCACGATCTTTTAAGTCTTCACGCTCTTCTCGGGTGAACCATCTCATCATATCATATTCACTAGCGAAAGCAAAATGATATAATGAAATAAGCCACAATGGAATATAATTTTCAAATTGCGAATAATCTTTATTCCATTTAGTTTTAATAGCATCATTAGCATTTTCAACTAATAACTTATCATCATGTGGAATAGGAATACTTTCATGGCTTTCATAATCATTGCTATGATGATGAAATGACGATGAATTAATACCGCAAAATTTTAGCCAAGTTCGAGTTTTCATAGAATCAAATCCACGATAAGGAGTTGATTGAACGCATAACTCTTGCCTAATTTTCACTATACCACTATCATCATTTAATGCGCTAAACGATGATTCAACACGATAAATTTTCATTTTATTATCCTCAGTAGCTATGGTGTTATAATACCACAACTAACCGAGGAAGTAAACAACTTTTTATCGTTTTGTTGGAAGAGACAGAGGATCGCACTCTTCCTCTGACGGAGCATCTTCAAGACCCATAGCATACCGCAAAGCATACTTCATCATCAGGATGTCTTTCGCACAGTCATGAATAGAATCATGTGCAACGAATCCATCTAAAGTTCCCTTTGGAAGAGGACATGTAGTCATATCACGAACAAGCAGAAGTGCTTCAATTCTGGTACGAATATCACGCTGATTCCAGAATTTACAAGGTTCTAACTTAAATGTGTCAAGTTCATTCTCAGAAACGCCGTTAAGACGTTGAATATCACGAATGAGATCAACTAAAATAGGAAAATCAAACGACATTCCACGGCACCAGCCTTGAGATTTCCAAGGATCGATGTTATGTGCATTGATGTAATCATTAAATTTTGCAATACCGTCGATAGTGCTTACATCTTCATCTGATGGTGCAATATTTTTTCGAGCTTCAGGAGATTGATTTTTCCACCATTCGATAGTGCTTTTAGTAAAAAGACGATGTCCTTTTTGGCTTTTTAAATCAAACTTGATTTTAATGCCGCGTGAAACTAATTCATCAAATGTTTCAACTACTTCTGGATTAGGGTCAAAGGCAATAACAGCTAAGTCAATAACAGCTGCTTTTTCACCGCTTCCCATTGTTTCAAAATCTATAATAAAATCAAACATTAAATTTTCCTCGCTAAATCGCGAATTTGACCTACAGTATAATCTTGGATATAAACTTTATTAATGGGCTCATCAATAAATTTTGCCATAGATTCAATATCTTTTTGTATTTCTTCAAGACTGTATACTATCTTTAAAGCTTTTTCACGAATAGTAACATTATCAGGTCCTGGATTTTCTTGAATGACAGCTTTAACGTTTGCCATAAGAGATTTAAATTGGTACCAACTTAATTCAATCATTAATAACCGCCTTATAAAGATGGCTAATTTCACCTAAAACATAATCACTGATTGTAACAGTTTTCACTTCACCGCAAAAGAATTCTAATGCAATCAAATCTCGTTCAATTTCTTCCAATTGAAGCATTAACTTGCCTGATTCAATTTTCACGTTTTTGCGATTTTTACTATAAGCTATTTCATAAATTTCGCTCACTTTATCTTGAAGCAGATAAAACTGGTCTTTAGTTATTTCCACGAATAGCTTCCTCAAATTTAATTAGTAATTTACAGACACTTTCATCTAATGTAATTACCGTGTCTGTATTACTATGATATGATTGTTTTTCAATTCGTTTAATTGCTAGTATAGTATCACTTATAAGATTAAGTTTATAAAGGAGCTCAGCTCCTGTTACCATAACACTGAGGTTATCTTGCTTATCAGTATGCTTCTTTATACCATCTATTAGACGATTTAAATATTTTGAATTGATGTTAATCATATATCCTCACACATAAAACACATCATAACGACCACGAGTAACACCAACATAAAGAAGCTGCTGAGCTAGTTCAGCGTCTGCATAATGAATACAAGGCGTATAAATGAAAGCACGGTCTACAGACATGCCCTGAGCTTTATGGAATGTTGATGCAGGAAGTGCTTTCACTTTACTAAACTGTGATTTAGCATCCCAAAAATCACTCCACGGAGCTTTTCCACCTTTATTCCAATTTTTATACGTTTCTGCCGTTTTACCTAAAAATAGGTTAAACTTATACAGCTCTTCATCAGATGAAATTATTTTAATCTTTTCACGATAATATTCATCATCGCCGTAAGTTTCTACTGTTAAATCCCAATGACGAATTAGATATTCTCCAGAAACACCACGAGCTTTAACAAATGTTGATGTATACTCTGCTTCTATAATACGAACTAATTGTCCGTTATTAAAAATAATTTCTGACACAGGCTTTCCATCAATTTTATATGTTTTAATTAATGGTTCCTGCATTACAATAATTTCACCGACGATAAAATCTTTATCAGTTTCAAAAATCTTTTTGCGAATAATGTTATTTAACTTATCAACAGATTTATTCGTAAATGCCATGACGCGATTTTCAAACAAATCATCTAGTGATTTTACGATTGAAAAATAATTTACCATAAAATCGCGTAAAGCGGCATCACCGGTAAATCCACGTACTCCATGCCCGTCAACAACTTTATCATAAATCCACTTACCGTTGCGAACATCAGTAGCTACATCAATAATAGGAGCATTACTGCGTTTAACTTCAGTGAGTTCACACTGATAAAAATCTTTATGTGTAAAGAACGGACTAATATAAGCAGTGTTTTCTCCTGGGTCAACGGGTCTAATTTGCTTATTATCACCTATTCCAATTATAGTACACCACGGCGGGATAGTTGAAAGCAGAATTTTAAATAGCTTTCTATCATACATTGATACTTCATCGCAGATTAATACTCTGCATTTAGCCAAATCCGGTACTTCTTTTTGTTCAAAAAGAACGTTTTCTTCGTATGTTACCGGGTTAATTTTAAGAATACTGTGAATAGTACTCGCTTCTTTCCCTGACAGTTTTGAAAGAATCTTTTTAGCTGCGTGAGTAGGAGCTGCTAAAATAATGCCAGTTTCGCCCGTAGATATTAAGGCTTCAATAATGAACTTAGTAAGAGTAGTCTTACCAGTACCAGCAGGTCCATTAATAGTTACATGATGTTTCTTTTCTTTAATAGCCCTCATAACGATGTTAAAGGCATTTTTCTGACCTTCAGTCAAATCATCAAATGTCATCGTAAATTCCCTGCAATTGGTATACTAACAATACGCCCAGTATCTAAAATTCGCCGATATAATCTTTGTGTGTCTACATCAGGCTTAACGCGTTTAACTTCTATTTTATTAAACCAAAACTTGCGTGGAGTCTCAACTAATCTCGGAATTCCCATACCTAAAGCTAGTCGATACTGCTCTTTAAGAGTGGTAAATACTTTATCAGCAATCTCCCTTTCAAAAAATACAGCAGGACGATGTTCATCAAGCGGAACAGGCACTGCAAATCCATCTTTATCTCTATAAACTATCGCATATACATAAAACATATTATCCCCGGATAAGTTTAAAAATTGAACAATTTAGCGGGTATCCTCTTTTCAGTTTAAGTTTATCAATAAAAGACAAGTTTTGATACCGCTCTACACCTTGAATAATTTTATCACACATATCATATTGCATTTCTGCTTCTGACAACTTTTTCACAGTTTTCCAATCAGAGCCTTTAAGAAGAACGTTCAATTTAACAACTTCAGTGCCTTCTGCTATACGAGAACCATCAATACGAGCTTTGAGTGCTATAATCGTTAGCTTAATGTCAGAGGTTTGTTTTGATTTAGAAAGCTGAGAAATGTGTTCAATTCGGTTTTCACGTTTTTTCTGTATAGCTTTAATTTGATTATAAGTCTTTTTGATTTTAGCCCATTTCTTTTCATCTAAATTTAGTTTATGAACTTTTTTCGCAGATGAACGACCAATTCGTAAAGCAAATAAATCACGCTTTTCAATCAACTCTTCTAAAGTATAATCAGAACGAAATGTATTGTACTTTTTCTTTACTGCAATAACATTCCCTTTAATGTATCCAACGTTATTATCAAAACGTTCTAATGATAATTTCTCTCCTTCAATACGATTATCAAAAGGTTCTCCTGAGTAAGCGCAAACTTTCTGATCTAAAATGTTCTTAATGTAATTGAAGTCTAAGTTAAAATCTTTAGAACGTCTTTTAGCAGATGCCTGAGTGTGCTCTAGACGACGTGTAATTTTACGAATTTGATTTTTAGACAGTTTCATATTTTTCTCACGGACGGGTTAACTACTTATACTATAACATTTTTACTTCAGCTTGTAAACAACTTTATGAAAAATGCTTTAAAACTTTCATGGTATAATGAATCTAAGTCCTTCCATTATAGATTAAATCCTTCAAAATCAAGAGTATAGATAGTGTATGTTGAATACTTTTTATACTCGTATCTATCCGCAATTCTAAATACACTTCCAGCTGGTATCATTACTTCTTGTTCATCTGAAACTAATTCCATATTACGATAACGATGGCTATCCGGAAATTTAAAACTCGGGCTATATTCTTTACAACGTAAAGCTTTTATAGCATACTCCTGGAAATTAAACACCATAGGAGCTTTGAATTCAAAAATAACTTGCGTGTTGTATTCTAATCCAGAAGCAAAATGTAGAGCTATATTTTTATCATATGAAGCTGATACTACTTTATCAAATGTAATAATATCAATTCCTTGATTTAACACCTGTTTAGTCTCAACTGGAACACCTCTCCAAAGAGGTTTATCGTTTGGAACCAAACGAGATTTGATTATTTCATTTAACCAAGAATGATCGTCTGGCTTATTAGTAATACAATGAATTAAAAGTTCAATTTCGGATAAATTAAATCCTTCAGAAAGTAATTCTTCACGAATAGAAGCACGCACAGATGCATCCATTGATTTGATTTTAAAATCTTTTAATTGCATTGCTGAATATTTCATTCAACTACCTCAATATCATACACTTTAAATGTTCCAAATGAATCGTGTAATTTTTCTTTTGAAATAGAAGTTATTTTATACTTTCCAATTGGAATCATCCATTCTTGTTCACGCACAATCATCATTAAGTTATCAGTACGTTCTGAATCTAATCCATCAGTATCTTCATATGTATACTTAAATTCAGTATTAGGAGAAGAAAGTATAATATCACTGATATGGTCAGAATAATTAAAAGCTTTATCAGTTTTTAAGCGAAATATTATTTCAGTGGAATATTCAACATAAGAAAAACCACATGCTGTGTGCAAACTAGTAGTAAATGAATCTACTCTGTTCGTTGAAAACACTTCTCCAACTTGCAAATCTTTAATGAGTTCTTTTGTCGATTTTGATATACCACGATATAGCTGATAAGGCGATTTAGTTAAATGCTTTTTAACGATTTTATTCAACTGCCGATGAAGAGCTTCATTCTTTTTGGCTTCCATACATTGCCAAAGAACTGACTGTTCAAAGTCAGTAAATTTTTCACAGACCTTTTTATACATATCATATTGAAAATCGACACTTTCAGCTTTTATAGATAACTGTTCAACATCTGCGAGATTAATAATCATGATAGCCTCCATATACTTCAGAAGCTATCATATCATTGTTAGGAAGGAAAGTAAACAACTTTTTGAATTATTTTGCCCAGGGAGCCCAGGGCGGAGGGTCAAGATGGTATGAAGCTAGTTCTTCTAGAAGAGCATCTGGGGCTTCAATTCCATAATTCTGTAATACTATACGGTACTCTTTCTTATAATCACTAGAATCATTCTGGATATTCGTAGAATGATTATCTTCTAACATCTCAAATAAATCCATATTAATTCCTAGCGATAAAAACCAAAATAACGATTAGCTTCAATAATCTTTCTTTCTTCTTCAGATATTCTCCAGCGTAGTCCAACATCAAAATGAGCCCAGACCATCTTAACAAATGCATTTATATCTTTAATATCTTCAATAATGAATGTTTTACTTTTAGAAGGTTGACCTGCTAAATTAAGTGCTAATTTAACTTTATCGTCTTCAAACAGGGCAAAAAGACCATATTCATGAGCTCTTTTATAGCCTTTAATAGTTAAAGCTTCAGAAGAAGAAAACGGTGAATCAGTATTCTGTAAAATATCTTCAGTATGCTTTATAATTAGAATAACATTTTCTGGATATTTTCTTTCTTTTATATCTTTAATTAAAAGATCCGGATTTTCTGCTAAAGGAATAATTAATGAGCATTTTTTATCAAGTGCATTTACTGATTTACCTTCTTTAGACATAAATTCTATTGAATAATGTTTTGCTACTTCAATCATGTGATTTCCTTTTGCCTACTAATGGACCGTCAGGAATTTTGTTTTCCTGGATATATTTCTCATTTTCTTCCATCATTTTACTGCCAATTTTAAGAAGCAAATCCATTGCTTCATTTGCTTTAGCTTTAGCCTCTTCTAATGTCATATCTCTGTTCATGATTTATCCCCATAGATATCTCTCATCAATTTAAGCGCTGAGCGTTCTAATTTCTTTTCTTTCTCGGCACTAATCATTGATTTCATCCATTCTTCTGATTCGTTCTGCATTTCTTTATTTACCTGTTCAACCCAACCATCGTCAATGTACATTGAGTTTGGTCTATTGAACCATTCAAGCATCTTCTTCAGAACTTTCACTTGTTTTACCTAAAACAATAGTAGGAGCATCGTCAAATTCATGAATTTTTAGCAATTTTGGATTTAAATTATTCCATACATAATAAATGAAGTATGATAAAGCATCTTCACTCGCAATTATAAATTTATTTCCTTTATCTATTTTCCAACTATATACTGAATCATACGAATAAAAAGATAAAGGTTTATCATTATATTGTTCTGCGCTAACATTAATGTATTCTGATTTAGTAAATGCTTCAATTGCTCTAAACGGAATATTTGGTACAGTTTCAATAATACCAATCTTTTTAAGTTTTATTTCAGCATCTTCTGGAACTGGCATTGAAACGAAATTTTCTACGAGATACATTGGGTCACAATAACCCTTATCAATCATTACTGCTACGGTAATTGGAACGTCTTTAGCAAACGACAAACTATTACTGCTAATATACATTTCAAACAAAATCGCTTCCATAATTTTCCTCAATCACAAGATGTAGATGAACAACTAGAATCACAAGAACTTCCACACGAATCGCCTGCCCATACATGAACAGGAACATTAGTGTCATATGAATCAGAACTAGACTGTGTATTCTGCGCATTAGATGATGTAGGTGTTGACCAGCGCCAAGGATTTTTATAATATTCCTGGGCTTCTTCATAAGTCATAGTAACCGCTTCTACTGTTCCATCTCCCATATAAACATATTCAACTACAGTTAAAGGGAGGTAGTCGTTTGAAATAGGAACTACACCTTCTCCAGGAGCTGTAGAGAAAAAATCCGTAAAGAAATTTTTAAACCAGTTAAAGATAAACATTACAAAAAGCCTCTTTTGAATTCAACTTGCTTCTCGCCATAATCATAACGAATCTCTGCATTAAATTCGACAGAACCATCTGCGTACATCATAAATGAATGCACAACAACTTCTGTAGACCATGGTTGTAGTTCATATTTCTTCATTACATGCCGTGAAATGATAATATCTAAATCTTCATTTGGTTTAATCCAACGATTTAACATAGTGCTCTCCTCTATAAGATAGTTTTATTATACCATACTCATTTTGGAAAGTAAACCGGTAAAATGAAAAAAGGACTCCCGAAGGAGTCCTTGAATTTTAACCACCTATTTGTGTAGGCGTAAACATTGCAGCATTCTTAGTTTTCCAATCAGCTGCATTAGAAACTACGGTAGAATATGCTGCCTCTTCAGAAGGAAAGATCTGATAATGAGAATCTGCGATACGATGCTCGTTAGAATAAATTTCAAACGGAACAGAAACTTCCATACCTTTAACTTCTTTGCCTTCACCCGCTGGATGAGTAAAGGTCTTGATGTTAACGAAACCACCCATAATAAACTCCTTTATTGTTTAATTACAAGTGTATTTATATCAGTCTTCAATGAAAACTTGTGCCAGGAATTCGTGTTCATCTTGAATTTGTTTATATAAAGCCATTACAGCATTTATATTAGAGCTATCTACTTTAAGCTGATAAGCATACCACTCGTGTAAATTAATTAAAGCTTTTTGTCGTCTAATAAATTCTTCTTTGGATATTTTCATTTTGAATGCTCTATAATTAATTTTAAGGCTTCTTCACTGACAAAAATTTCATCAGGACCTTCTTCTACAACCCAATCAACCCAATCAACCACACGAAGCTGATTAGATAAGAGCTCACATACGAGCTCCTTGTCATAATTTTTAAATAGCTGGTCAATACGTTTCTTGTGGGCTTTCTTAAGTTGACGTTTATTTAAACGAGCCATTAATAACCTCGGTCTTGACGAGCGAAGTTTTCAGCATTTTTCAGATAATAAAGTTTAAAGATTTCTTCAGCCGTAAGACCGAGACCTTGGAACATGTTTAGAACGAAATGAAGAATATCAATCATTTCGAATTTAATTTCCAACTGGTCTTGTGGAGACAAATCAGTAATTAAAGTTTCACGTCGTTCACCATGTTGAGCTTTCCAAGGCTTCCATACAGCAGATGCATCTTTTTCACCATTGCTCATACCACCAAGAGAAGTCAGTAGTTCGCGGAATTCATCATCAATATAATCTTTCTGATTACGCAGCCAATCAACAACTTCACCCGCAGTAGCCAAATCATCAGGATGACGGTTATATTCAGGTTTATCTTTAGCTAAACGAACCTGTAGAGATTTCTGCATATCAAGCATAACTTGCAGAGGGTCTTTTTCATCACCGAGAATATCCCAGTATTCATTTTGAGCTTTATCAGCGCCTTCAATCAGTTGTGAACATTCATTAAAGTATGCCATTATTTTTCCTTTCAATTCATGGGTTAGTAGATTAATTATACAATAAATATATAAAGCAATAAGGAGGATATATGGTACAAAAATTAATGGCACTTGTTAATGCCATAAAAGGTAATAAAAAACGTATAGCTTTTACTATTTCTGCTATGGTAGGAATTTTACTCTGGAATTTTGTTTTATCACCAATTGCTATTGCTCATGGTGTTAATATTCCAGTAATTACTCTTGATACATTCGTAGATTTAGCATTTGCTTTAGTTGGGTTAATTTAAATCTTAGCGTATTTAGATAGCCGCATTTTAGCCATCAACCCTTGGGCAATATTATTTTTCATATATTCCATAATTTGTTTAGGGGTTGCACCTTCCTTTCTAATCATATCATTAACATCTTTTGATTTCCAGGGAGATTTATCCCAAAACATAACCCTTTCTCCTGCATCAACTAATTTAGTCATTCGTTTAATAGTGTCAGGGTGACGAGGTTCATTATCTAAAACCCACACACGTCTATCTTTAAATGGAACAATTTCTAGGTCTAATTGACCGCCCGTAATAGCTATACCATTTTCAATAAAAAGTGAATCTATAGGTCCTTCTAGAACATATACATCACCATCTTTGACTCGTTCAACTCCATAAATTTTTGTTGCCTCAGGATAAGCTTTGATGGTGATATATTTTTGAGGAGCATCTTTCTTTAATGCACGTCCTTGAAAAGACTCAGCTTTTCCATTAGCATTATAAATTGGAATAACAAGACGAGGCTCAGGTATTTCCTTTTTATATGTTCCTGGTGCTATGCTATTAACTAATTTAGGCCATTCGGTTGTAAACCAAAGATATTTCCATTTATCCTTTGGAATACAACGAGCTTTTACATATTTTATAATTGGATGGTCTTCCGCCAGTTTATCTAATCTAATACATGACGGAAGAGATTTAATTATTTTCTTCTCAGGTTGTTTAGGAAGTTCTTTAGGCTTTTCTACTGGACGACTTTTACCTTTTTCTTTTCTTATTTCAAAGATATACTCACGATATAAATCAGGTTCAAACTCCTTTAAATATATTCCGATTGGTGCATGATAGTTGCAGTTATAACAATGAATATTTCCTTCATTATTATCACCATAATACCATCCACGGGCTTTATTTTGGTCGGTTTTTGAATCTCCACAAACAGGGCATCTAAACCGCAATTTAAAAGTTGAACTATTATTTACTTGTGTGAATTTAGGTAAATGAGCTAATGCGCGGTATGCAAACTCATTATCAATCCAAGGTATTGATGACATTTTTACTCTTCTTTTTCTTTAGATTCCTCTTTTTTCTTTTTAGGAATCTGTTCAGGACCTTTATTTACTACAGCGCCTGACGTTGTTCCAGTGGAGATATTTTCAGGATTACCGCCTGAGTCTCCAGCTACCATATCTTCTTTAATAAATTCTTTATATGTTTTCATATTAACCTCTATTCATAAAAGCATTAAAAATTTGGTCATCAATAGATGGAATAGCAACCTTTTCTACATCATTTAACAAATCATTAATTTCATCAGATAGCATAACGCATGTACCTTTATTTCCTGTAATTGTTACTGCGCAATTACGAACATTTTCTTTATCAAATTTTAGGTTAATATTTTCGTAGTGAAAATCCTTTAATGCCGAATATATTTTTAAAATGAAATTGTCTTTTACTACAATAAACCCAACTTCACTATTAAAACGTGGTTCATGGAAACTGTAATAAACCTTTTCATCTATAAAATCGTATGAAATTTTTTCCATTTTTAAATATGAAAATTCAGAACTATACATACTAACCTCTAATTACTCACCTACCACTTCAGCGATGATATTTTTATTATTAAAGTTTTTATCGCAATACAGAACATAATTATACTGCATTACACCGCCAGACTTAAGCTGTTTTTGCACTTCAGCTTTCATTTCAGGACGATCACGCTCAACGATATTCATAATATCTGCTTCAATTTGAGTTTCAACCTCAGTCTGATCTGCAGTCATAGACCATTCACACAAATCTTTGTCATAACCCGCCATAGCAGGCTGAGCAGCACAAGAAGATAAAGCAAAAATTGTAGCAAAGATAAATTTTTTCATGATAATCTCCTCAGTAGTTTATGTTTATATAGTATCTCAATTTCTAATAAAAGTAAACAGCTATTTTAAAACTTCTGCATAATCACATGTTACAAACTGTTTCTCTAACTTGACGATTTTACGAAAGTATCTTTTGCATTGACGAATCTGTCGCTTCGTAGGGCGCACAGCAAACTTAATAAATTCCACTCGACCAAATGGAGGACTTTCTTCTGCTGGAATATCTAATACCAATTCCCACGTATCTGCAATAAGTGCTTTGAATTGAGTATTTTTCCTGACATTATACGGAGTAGGTTTAAATAAAACAATATGCATATTATCCTCTGAAATCAGCTTCGAAAACTTTCTCGTCATTAACAAATGCTTTAACTAATGCTTTATTAATTTCAGCAAACTGCATGGTAGCCCACATGATATGCTCTTTGTCTGTTATATCCATGCGGATTTCTTTGGTAAACATACTACCATTTTCAAACCAACCAATAAAAACTACTTTAGCAAACTCTTCCATTTAGATTTCCTCATTTAACCAACAAGACTACTATACCATAGTCTTGTCAGCTTGTAAACTAAAATTTTAATTCATTTGCCAAAGCATCTAACTGGGCTCGAGCAGATTCGTTTCTTTGATAGCGATTCTGTTCAGCCTGAATCTGCTGTGAACCTGCTACTTCGTTCACTTCAGTTGGAGTAGAATCTTGTTCAATTTCTACCCATTTCTGATTTCCTTTTTGAACACCCATCAAAAACTTATTCCATTTATTCTTATCACCGTATCGTGATTTGATTTGCTTAATAAGTTGTTGTTCAGCAGCTGCTAACTCCTCGGTTTCAATGACAGCAAGCATAAAATCGGCTGTTGCTGGAAGACCGGCAGATTCTGCGATATCGCTCATGTTAACATCAGAAGAATCCCAAGCTTGTTTACCAACCTGTGCTGCAGTCCAAAGAACAGTTTCAGTTTCAACAGCAAGAGCACGCAATTCCTCTGCGATAGCTTTAACAGTTGTGTAACTATTTTCTGAATAAACTCTAATGCGGCAAGATTTACAAATACCCAGATAGTCAACAATAATGATTGTTGGAACAAAATTCTTCTTGAGCTTCAATTCATTCAAGAGAGACCTGAATGTATTAGCGTCTGCTCCACCAGTAGGATACTGTTTAACGATTAAACGACCGAGAGTAGATTTCTCACGCCATTTTTCCATTTTTCCTTTATACTCAGCGTAAGAAATATGCCCATCATCAATGTCATCAAGAGAAACATCAAGCATATTAGCATCAATACGCTTAGCACAGACTTCTTCTGCCATTTCCATGGAAATGTAAAGAACATTATGTCCGAGCTGCAAATAATCTGCTGCCAATGAACACAATCCTAATGACTTACCAACGTTAACACCAGCCATTAAAACGTTCAGTGTTCCAGTTTCAGCTCCGCCTTTAGTAATTTTATTTAGAATTTTGAGTTTAAATGGAACCTTACGAGCTTTATTCATATAAGATAGCCAACGTGCTTCGTAGTCATCCATCCAATCATGACCAACGTAACTATCAAATGAAATTGATAATGCTTGACGCATGATGTCAGGAATAGCACCTACATCTGGCATTTTCTTATTTCGTTTTTCCGGAGGAAGCTCAGCATTAGTTTGAATTTCAATTATTTTAGACGTAGCATTAAACATCGCCCTTTGCTGAACATATTTTTCTGTTTCTTTTACTAACCAGCTGTGGTCTTCTGGAGAATCGGCTAGTTTCGAAATAAGTGTTTTTACACCAGAATATTCTGTTTCAGTAAATGAACTATTTTCTAATGCAACATTTAACGCATTAATAGATGGAACGCTATGGTATTCATTAACATGAGATTTAATTAATTTGAATGTATTTTTAGCTGGACCACTTTCAAAATATTCTGAATCCATATATGGCCAAACTTTTGAAAAATAAGCTTGATCAAATATGAGATGAGAAAGAATAATTTCTACCACACTTACTCCTTAAAAGAATTTAAATTTTTTCTTTGACCTTTTATTAAATGCATCTTGTAGTTGCATTGTAATACATTTTTCTACATGAGGAGCTAACTCAGCTTTTCTTTCTTGGTCAAGAACAGCAAAGTCCATTACGACTTTTCCATCAACCCAATCTAATTTTGTCACATACACAATGTGTGTAGAACCGTCTTCTAGTTTAATGACAATCTCCTGGATAACATTTTCCATGGCAGATTTAATTATCTTAAGAGATTCATTAAAAAGACGTTCTTTTCTTTCTTCTTCCCCCTCCGAAGAGGGGGATTCATCGATAATTTCTAGATCTAAATCTAAATCATCTTTATTCATTAAATTCTTCCATATCACTTAACTGATCTAGGTCAGTTTCTAAATCAGCTGCTGATTTACTTTTACTTTCTGGAGATTTAAATTTTTCAACCTTTGAGTTAATCAATTCATCAACTTCAGCTTCAACAATTTCATTACTATCAATAGCACCTAACTGATAAGCACGTTTAATAGCATCTCGGAATGGTTGATGCTTAAATAAAGGACCCCAGAATGTAGTGCAATTGGTATCTTTTGCACGCCAAGATTTTTCTTCGCGAATCATCTCGCCGGTTTCTTCGTCAAGAAATTCACGAGCATACCAGCCATTTTTAGGTTTTACCACAAATCCTAATTCAAGAGCCATATCTAACAATCCAGAATAAGGATCGATACCACCGTCAAATTTAACATCAATAAAGAATTTACTTTTTTCTTTAACGGTACGAGATTTTTCTACATTTAGAACAAATTGATACCCCTGAAGATCAGAACCATCTTTAATCTGGCGCTTACCGATAATGAATACAGTATCAGCCGAATACATTACGCCTGTACCACCTGTCATCACGGTTTTACTAAACATTTCAATTGTTTCAATTGTATGGTTAACCGCAACACATGGAATGTTTTTAATACTAAAATAAGGAGTAACAATACGGAATAATGACTTCAGTGATTTAGCACGAGTCATATCTGCCACAGATTTTTCATTTAAGGCATCTTCCGTTTCTTTCTTAGAAGCCATATTACCGATTGAGTCGATGAATACAATAACTTTTTCACCACGCTCAATAGCTTCAAGCTGATTCACCATATCAATTTTCAGCTGTTCAACTGACTGAATTGGTGTATGAATTACTCGTTCCGGGTCAACTCCCATGGATCGCAAATAAGCTGGAGTAATACCAAATTCGCTATCATAAAACAGACATACCGCGTCAGGATATTTGTTCAAATACGCCGCAACCATAGTCAAAGACATATTTGATTTAAAGTGTTTAGAAGGACCTGCAAAAATGGTTAAACCAGACTGCATACCACCATCAATCGCACCAGAAATAGCGATATTAAGCATTGGGATTTTTGTACGGATTACATCCTTTTCATTAAAGAATTTAGATGTAGTCAGTTCAGCAGTCATTTTAGAAGTGGAAGCTTTAATCAAACGGGATTTTAAATCTGCAATAGACATTCATTTTTTCCATAGGCATCATTATATTTTCCTCACTGGTTAAAGATAAAGTAATTATAACACAATAAATTTAGGCATTAATCAACTGCTATTGGATGAATAGCATTAAACTTATGAAACGCTTCTGATTTTTCTTTGCGCGAAACACACATGCGAAGAACTTTTAATGGCTCGTCTTCTTCACCCAACGATTTTCTCTTTTCGATATTCGATGTTTTCCAACGAGCTTGCTCTGGAAACTCTCTGTTGATTTGCTCAAGAGCTCTATTATGTTTTGAATTACTACGAATTGAACTACATCCGCCAGGAGCTTGTGCTTTTCCAGATACAACCAGATATTTGAACAGGGCCAAATGCGGATAACCTTGATTAATTAAATTGAGAAATGCATACATATCTTCGCATAAATCAATTTTTCCATACCCAATTTGTTCTGTCGTAAGTTTTCCGAGGTCATACCATGTATTCGTGAATCCATATGAATTTTCACGATAATTACCCCAAGATGAAGTAATTTTAAAAATTGGTAGGCGAGCATGACCATGATAATACCCACAATCCATGGCATCTTCAACGTATTGAATCAATTCATAGAACTGTTCACGGGTTAATTGATTGACTTTATCTACACAACGACGGTCATCTCTTTTTCGCATTGAACTCATACGAATAGTAGTATCGTCGTCAATCATCCAGATTCGTTGACCTGCATACATATCAGTAATTGCTTTACGAGTACCGGCAATTCCGTTTACATCATCAGGAATAGTTATAATTTTAGCTCTAGACCCATAGGCATCATAATAAGCTTTTTCTTCATGTTCACGCACTACAATATGGGGTTCATAATCAGTCGGAAACATATCAAGGGCAGAAACTGCCCCGACACGCTGATAACTTGGAATTACGAATTGAATCATTTAAGTGCCTTACATTTGTCAAAATGGTATCTTGTCATATTTGGCCCACGTCCTTTTAGTCCGCAATGCGGACATATTTTTTCTATCAAATTATGAGGTTTTCCTTTACGATTTTTAGACATCGTTTCTTTAATTATTTTAGCTTTTTCTGCGCCAAAAATTTCTTCATAAGTTTTACCAGAATTTTCCTTTGCTCGATTTATAATTCCATATGCCTGCTCATTTTTACCATACATTGGATTACCTTCGCCTTTCATTCTTTTAGAATGATCAGGACGCTTGATTCCACGAAAGGCATTTCCGCACTTATATCTTTCTTCTGGAGATAGTTTTTTACCGTACATTCCATTTAATTTGCCTGGAAAACTTCCTCCCCATGCTTCATTCTTTAAATTATATGAATCCGGACAATTAGCAGCATCTAAACAAGTTAAAATAATTTCTTCAACCTGTCTAAACATTGGTCCTTCATATAATATTTCTTTATTAAAGGATTTTATTCCATATTTCTTTTTAGCATGTTGCCAAACTACACCCGAACCATCATAATTTGGGTTGTGACCATCATGACTTCCTATATACCACTTTTTAGTTTTAGGATGTTTATACTTATAAACATGTGGCACATTTACTTCCATTTTCCAGTATAATCCTTTTTAGCAATATGAGTTTCACCAGTGTTCCACCAATGGTCAACTAAATAAAACTGATTTTCGTACACATGAAGACTTCCAACGTTCCATATAATAGAACCTGCTTTATATTGCCGCGATGGGTCGCCTGCATTCAAATCAGATACTAATTTATCTAGTACGTATTTTTGCCATGCATAATCATTACGATAGCCTGCCCAGCAGTCATTGCTTCTCATATTAACAACTGCATTGACTTTCTTGTCACGAATCAGATACTGTACGGTATTCGTACACATGAAATCTGACATACCATCTTTATTGTAGTCAAACTGCATAGATGGACGAGTATAAATCATGATACCACGTCGAGAATCAGGATTTTGACCAAGTTCAGCTAAACACATATCATACTGGGCATAGTTATCTTCTGACCAGATGGCCCAACCATAATTCGAGTTAATTTCGCCTTTAGAAGATGCTACCTGCTGCCAAATCTTCGGTGTTTCACCCGGAATATCTTTAACAAACAAACTTTTAGATTTATACCATTCAAGTTCACGTTGAATGTATTCATCATTAAGAGCGCCAAAAATAAACGGTTCATCTGCTACAAATGATGCACCAATAATTTCAATAGTTTTAACACCAGTTTTATCAACTACGAAATCTTTTTCCTTTAATGCAAGCCCCAAATCAAGACGGATTTCTTCAACTGTCATATAATCGTTAATCATTTAAACCTCAATTGATGCATTCATATTTAACTTGTAACAGTAATAAACCCCAACCTATAATAAGTGTCGGAATCATACAAGGAACCGTTACGCTATAGTATATACTTATTATAATCATCAAAATTAAAAGCAATACTGCTAAAATTTTGCTTTTCATTCCTTCTCTCTGATGATAATTACTTGGTTTTGCTGTGCAGATTTTTTAGTTTCACCCGCAATTGACCAAATAAATGTAATAAACCAACCAATAATTGACCAATTAAACAGTAAAGATGTGAAAAAGATTCCTACTGTCGATTTTGACCCACGCATCAAGGCGATGAACCACGGAAGCATGTATATAATAATAGCCAACACGCCTGAAACTAAAACCATAAAAATTGAACCTGCTACTAAAGTTTCCATGTTTTCCTCACTTAGTCAAATTTTTTACACATGAATTATAAGAATTCACTACATACTCCATCGGAGCATTTTTACCGGTACGCCATTGGTAATTATTAGCCCAATTAGCCCAAAGTTCAGCACAGTAGTTTTCAATTTTTTCTTCGCGTGTAATTACATCTGAATTACGATATGCTTGAGCAGATTCATCTGGACGAATAGCTTCGTCAAAATTCGCCTGCATTTGTTCTACTGTCTGTTTTGGAGCTTCTTTATAACACTTAACATTAGGATTATAAAATTTGCTTGAACAATTTACAATTTTTCCTGCATCAGACTGATTTACTACTGGTCCTTGAGCTACACAGCCAGTAAGACCTAATGCAATAACCAAAATAGCAATTTTCATAATAATTTCCTCAAATACAAGTAGTAATTACTCCAGTAGTGCTTACACAGGTATTACCTAATTGAACACCAAGCGTTCCATTAGTATTCATATGAAGATTATCATCAATTTTTGTTGATACTTTACCATTCATGTGAATAACAGTATTAGATTCAATCACATTCTGAGTGTCATTTTCAATATCAATAAATGGAACAGCTGCTAATGCAACTAGAACAACTGCTAATGCAACTAAACACGCTGCTAAACAACCATAAACAATTTTCATTTTATTCTCCAAATCCGTATCAGTTGATAGTTGTATAGTACCACGGAAGAACAGGGATGTAAATAGTTTTGTGAAAAAATTTTTAATGAATTTACAGGACCTAGAATCATCTATTTTTCTTAAGTATAGAATTTATATTACTTGTATGAAAAAGGGACCCGGAGGTCCCTAGATTTATTCTATCAGCCAAACAGGAAGTCTAACGAAGCTTTTTCTTCATAGTCCATACCCGCCGATTCACACATGCCCGCAAGCGGTTTAACAAACGATTTTTGGAACAAAGTTGAGTAGTCAATCCAAGACAGTACATCAGAACGAATTTCTTTTGGAAGTTCTGTGCCTGATGGCCAAGCAATGCACTTGTCACCAAATGGATTTCCTTCACGTAATGGAAGAACCATTACCTTATTTCCATCCAAAATTGGAGCTACACCTAAACCGCTAACAGCTCGACGATAAGTTAGCACACCACGAATATGGAACGGACATTTAAATCCTGGCCAACCTTTATCATCATATTTCGCTATATCGTTCGCAGTTTTTACTTCAGCAATAACTTTATAGTCAAGTTGACGATATTCTTTCTCAAAGTTCTTGTAGTATTCTTGGACAGACTCTTCGCCTTCCTGAAGAATACGACGAATACTTTCTTCGAGAGCTTCTTGTACTGCTTTTGGTGTTGAACTCTGCTGAGTTTCCATACCCATGATTTTTAGATGTGGTTCAGCAAATCGCTTATCTTCCATATCATAAACGTTCAGAGCATAACGTTTTTTCGCTTTCCAAAATCCACCAACACCCTTTGAACCAAGCGGAGGGCAAGAAATAGCTTCACGGTCCATATGCATCAGATGCTCGCGGTTATTCATATAATCACATAACTCACGATATGCAACATCAATCATAGGTTCCATCTTTTTCTTACCAAACTGATTCATGAATTCAACTAAATCATTTTGTTCTTTAAAGCGGTCAAGACCTACTTTTTCAATTACTTTATCTACACAAACATATACCGAATCAGTATCACCTGCTGCGATGAAATCTTCACCATTAGTTCCACACACTTTATTTAGATATTCATTAATTTTGCGAGCAATCCACTGAATACCGACTTGACCGAAAATTGTGATAGCAGTAGCATTTCGCAAATCATAGTAACGGAAATGAATATTACCAAGAGCACCATAAAGACTGTTAATAAGAATTTTACGGTTCAGCTGATTTGTGTTAGCAAGTGTAGCAGCTTTTTCACATTCTTCAATCAGACTGTTAAGAACAGATTCGGTGTAATTCGATAATTCGTTTAAGAAATCATCGCTAAACTTAACATATCGTTCAACTTCTGGTTTAGTTGAGCAAGTCCCTGCACCTTTCATAATAATCTTTTTAATAGCTTCGGCATTCATTTCTTCAGCGAACATTTTCTTTTTCCAATCTTTACGCTGGAAAAATACTTTAGCGATTTCCTTTGGAATGATACCTTCTTGGTGCTTATCATACATCCATCCATTCGGAGAACAAGAATATTCATCACTCGGTTTAGGAGCTGTTCCTGCAATATATTCATGAATTGGATGAACTTTAAACTGCCCACGAATAGTCTCAGGACTAATGTTAACCTGACGAATAATGCTCGGATACAGAGACGTCAAGTCAAAACTCATAATATATCGACGAGCAATTGGTTTAGGTTCAAATACAAATGCACCCGGAAAACTTTGTTTAACGTGCGAACCTTGTTGAGGAATAACCTTATGTTCACCTTTCAGTGAGTTAAAAATAATAGCATCCCAAGTTTTAATAGGGCTCATTACACCAGAAAAAGGCATTTTAGCGTAATAAGACATACTTAAAACTAGATCGATAAACCCACGAATTTTATCAATTGCTTGAACTGATTCTACGTCAATGATGTTATAACTAATGTATCGTTGATGATTAGTCTCACGAAGTTTATTAATAGGACCATCGTACGGCAATTTACCTTTTTTGGTTTCATGTTGAGCAACTGATTCCAAAGAGAATGATGGCAAATTAGTAAATGCGAATTTCTTGTACAAATCTAAATAATCAAGAATAGATACGCCATCAATAGAATAAATTTCTTTGCTACCGTACATATTTTGAATTAGTTTAGATTTTACTCGACCGATTGGAGAGAAGCGTTTCATACTGCGTTCACCGAGAACCATTTTAACGCGATTCATGATATACGGAACGTCAAATCCCTCAATATTCCAACCGGTAAAAATAGCAGGTCGTTTCTGTTCCCAGAGATTAATATATTCCATGAGCATATCACGCTCATTATCGAATGGCATATAAATTACTCGGTCAAGAATTTCTTGAGGAACTTCATCACCACCTTCACAGTCAAGCTTAGCAGCTAGCTTTGCATCCCATTTTGATACTGAACCGTACATTGAATTCAATAAATCAAAGACGTAAAAACGATCGTCAATTGAATCATAATGAGTGATAGCATCAATTTCATATTCTGCTTTCATTGGGTCAGGAAATTTATCGCCAGTAACCTCAATGTCACAGTTAGCCACACGAACAAATTTTCGGTCATAAACAATTTCTGAACCATATGTATCACTGATATAAGCGAGTTTAAAATCGTTCATACCGAGAGCTTCGAGACCGATGTCTTCCATTCGCTTCATCCAGTCTCGCGCATCTTTCATTGATGGAAATTTTTGAGGAGCGCAATTTTTACCATAAATGTCTTTGTATTTTGACTCTTCCTTACAATGCCTAAACATAGTCGGAAGATATTCTACTTCACGGGTACGTTCCTTTCCGTTTTCATCAATATAACGCTCAACAATATTATTTCCGACTGTTTCGATAGAGATATAAAATTCTTTCATAGATATTCCTTAGTTTATAGCCCGAGTTATTAGGCTCTTGATATATTATACTCCAAATAAGGGGCCGAAGCCCCTTGCTTAATTACCAATCGTATATTTAGGAACGAGTTTCCATTCATGTTTTTGTTTAAAAGAAATAACTCGGAAGTTATTGGTTAAATCTTTCATAAAAGTTCTTTGACCAGGAACGATTTCAATCAGTCCCCAATCTTCTAACAGCCACGCAATCGAATCACGGCGAACTTCATCTTCTTCTGTCATTTCAACCTGGCGACCATCCATACGAAGCATTTCTTTAAAATGAACGATATAGTATAGTCCTTTTTTCTGAAGAATATGGCAGGACTGATACAGAACTTTATCTTTATTATTAGCAATTCCCATACGAGTCAAGGTTTCTTTTACTTTCAGAAAATCTTCAGGTTTTTTAAGAGTAATTTCAATCATTTTACCATTCCAATGCTAGTTTTTTGAGTTGTTTCTGTTCTTTTACGTTCTTAGTCACTTCTTTCAAAAAATCATCCGTGACTAAACCTTTTAGTTCTTTTAATACTAAAGGAAGTTTTCCATTTTTAGTAAGAATTGATTTATAGTTAATTGCATCATTTGTATTAACTTGATACCGCTTAGCAAGTAACTTAATAATCAATACTTCGGTAGAATCTTCGACCAGTTTTGCCCATTTACCGTATCTTTTACCCCGAGGAACGGCAGCCATCAGATAATTAAAATGGGCTTCATCGCTTAAACCTGATCCAATTAAATTCATCGCATATACAGCTGGCATGCATTCAGGAAATTGTGATAATGCATTCTCGACCATGTATTTTGAATAATCTTTTTGAGCAATAGAGCATTTAGTTTTATTATTAATAGCTCCAATTATTTCAAAAAATTCATTTTCAGCTTTTTCCTTAAAAGAATCAGCAGCAGATTGGACAGCTGTCCAATCTTTTGAATACCAAGCAACTTGATGCTCGTTTAATTGAATATCATCTTCAAATAAGCTCATATCACTTCCACTGCATTTCGCATGCTAATTGAATGAAAAGATATGCTAAATGTAATTCAGTATTAGCCGCAATTCCATGATACTGGTTATTTTCACCAACAATTTCATACATACGAATAATACTTTGCGGAGTTACGCGTGTATAGATTTCTTCGGCAAGTTTACCTACGAACCACGAATAATCAGCTGCATATTTTGGTGCTAAAGCTCTGAGCTGTTTAACATCTTTATTTTTGAGAGATTCAAGAACATCATCAATAGCACCACGATCGTTAGTAACCAGTGATAAAATACCAGCATCCAAAACACCTTTAGATGAATAACTATCGAGCTCACCAATAGTTTTACGAAAATCAGGAAAATTCTTTTTAACTAAAGCTGCTACAACTTTCATATCAGCTATAGCAATTCCTTCATGCTTACAGATTTCAGTCAATCGACGAATCATCTGCTTCATCATTTCAATTTTATCTTCATCGGTCGGTTGACCGAACGTAATAACTCGGCAGCGTGACTGAAGCGGTTTAATAATACCATCAATATTGTTAGCAGTAATAATAATACTACAGTTTGAACTATAAGCTTCCATAAAGGAACGAAGATGTCGCTGAGACTCTGCTAACCCTGAACGGTCAAATTCATCAATAACGATTACTTTTTGACGACCATCAAATGAAGCTGCGCTAGCAAAATTAGTCAAAGGACCGCGAACGAAATCAATTTTACAATCTGACCCATTCACAAACATCATATCAGCATTTACATCATGGCACAATGCTTTTGCTACAGTTGTTTTACCTGTTCCTGGAGAAGGAGAATGAAGAATAATATGTGGAATCTTACCTTTACTTGTAATAGATTTAAAGGTTTCTTTATCAAAGGCGGGAAGAATACATTCATCGATAGTAGATGGACGATATTTCTGTTCAAGAATGTGTTCTTTTTCATTTACAGTAATCATAATTTCCTCATTCAAGTTTTAGTGTAAATTTAAGGGCCGAAGCCCTTTATTAAAAATCGTGGGTAGAATCAGCTTCAAGAGCTACTACATAATTCGCGTGTTCACCTTCAAATTTAGCAGCACCTTGTTTACCTTTTGCCCAGAGCAGAAGTTTATAATTTCCTGGTTGCATTTTCATATTTGCCATATTGATAATGAAATTAAATGTATTTTCACCATCATAATCACCAAGAGTCAAAGAATATTTAACACGGGTCAAAGCAGAATCTTCCACTTTATTAAAACCGTTAATTACGATTTTACCTTCTTTTACTGTGATAGCAATTGTATCAATCTGCAGACCACGAGATACACGCAATAGCTGTTGAAGGTCTTCAGCTTTAATTTCGGTAACAACAGATGCTACCGGGAATGGAATTGGTTTATTAGGAGCAACTACTGTACTCGGATCGGCTGCTGGCCAAAAAATCGTTGAACGGGCATCAGCAATTTTAATATTTCCATCTTCTGACTGGGAAATTTCTGCATCGTCATTAACTAGAGACAGAATACCGAGAAAACCGTTCAAATCGTAAATTGCTACATCAAAATCAATAGTGTCAGAAATATTTGCTTCCGCATAAGTTGTACCATTAACTGCGCGAGTCATAATAAATTGACCAGATTTAAGCATAATACCAGAGTTAATAGTAGCGAAATTTTTAAGCAGAGCAGTAGTATCTTTAGACAGTTTCATGTAATTTCCTTCAATTCAAATGAGATTTAATTTTATAACTAATTTAATAAAGCAATTAACGATTAAAATCGGCAGCAATTGTTTCCGCAACAATTTGAGCAGCGACAATTAGGCGTTCATCTGCATTACCGCAATAATCATCTTCAAGGCGCTCACCACATGAAGTCATAATAAATTTAGCACCAGCATTTAAAGATTCTGTCGTATGTTTGCGCATTAGTTCAATCCATTTATTACTTACTTCACGATCGATAGCTTCATAATACGCATGACGAGCAGGTGCAGATTTAATTTTATTCTGAATAACTTCCATCGCGTTATCAGAAAGAGACAAAACCCATGCTCGACGAATTTTATTTTGATTTTGTGGATTTGATTCAGAACGCACGTGTTTTGGCTGAATATCTTTTACATCAACAGTATAATTCACAGTAATTTTAGTCATAATACACCTTTAGTCATAATAATCAGTAACAGTCCAAGCTTCATTTCTGTTGGACATTATTTTCGTATATTCTGCTTTAAATGCATTCTTAAGCATAGATTCAGTAACTATATGCTCTTCATTAGAAAAATTATTTCTCAGAATATATCGTTTTATTTCAGGAATAGTTAATAGATGCTGTCCAGTTGAATATTCCATGTTTTTCCTCCATAGAGAGATTATACTCTAATAAATTAAAGCATAATCTCTTATAAATTAAACCATTACAGTAAATCGACCAACTTTCTTCATTTGAAGATGCTGACCATATTCTTGTGGGTCATGGTCTTTATGTGAAATTATAAAAACATTAGTATTTTTCATTGAATTTATAATATTAGCTACACCTTTAATACCTTCGGCATCAAATGACCCATCAAACACTTCATCGAGTATTAATGTACTAATACTAACACCAGATACAATAGAAGCAATATCACGCCAAGTAAATAAAAGAGCAATATCAATTCGTGCTTTTTCACCTTCACTAAATGAAGCATAACTAAAATCTTCACGACCACGGGATTTAATTGTCTCATTAAATTCTTCATCTAATGTAAACACATAATCCGCTTCCATTATTTTAAGATAATGGTTAATCTGCTTATTAAATAATGGAATGTACTTTTTAATAATAGCACCTTTAATACCAGAATCTTTGAGCATATCAGTCAAAATTCCTCTGTGGTATTTTTCCATTACCAAATTAGTTTTTGTCTTAACAATTTTATCAAGTTCTTCTTGAAGCAGTGCTATTTCATCAGCATGGTCAATAAACTCAGATGATGCTTTTTCTATAGCTGCTTTAACTTTTTTAGCTTTATCTACCGTCGTGATTAGAGATTGCTTTTTATTGCGAATATCATTCGCCAACGTCTGCTGGGTTTTAATATTATCTCGGTATTCATCAACAAGAACTTTTAAATTATCACGATGTGTTGAAAGCTGTTCAAACGAATGTGTGCATTCAGAAACTTTATCTTTAATTTTAGAAACAACTTTATCACCGGAACTTAATTGTGACAAACAGGTTGGACATAATCCACCTTCGTGATACATATTAATGACTTTATTATACGAGTCAATTTTTGATTTAATTAAAAATGCTTCTTGACCGATTTTATTAAATGCATCAGTCGGGTCTTCATCCAAAACAATATTAACTAATCTTTCATTAGCTTCTTCTATTTCCGATTTTAACGTTCTAGCTTCTTTTGCCAAATCATCATACATATTCTGTAGACGAGTAAGGTTATCACCAGTTAATTTTTTCTGGCGTTCAACGTTATCATTATATATTTTAATTTGCTGGATAATACTATCTTTTTTAACATCAAGCACTTGGTTTTGTGAATTTAATTCACGTATTAGTGCTTTATTAAGCTTATCCATTTCAGCTAATGTTCCTACCTCGAGCAGGTCTTCGACGAGTTTTCTTCTTGCAGGAGTGGATAGGCCCATAAAAGGGGTATATCCAGCCGTGCCGAGTACGACGATCTGTTTGAAACTGGCATATGACATTCCGATAAGCTGTTCAAATTCTGCTTGGAAATCTTTACTGCTGGCAGATTCATTAAGACGTGTACCGTTAACGGTGATTTCGAAAACATTCGGTTTTTGTCCTCTTTTGATATAGTACTTTTTCTCATCATATTCCATCCACAGTTCAACTAAAAGTTCTTTCTTATTTGTGCTGTTTATTAATTGACCTTTCTTTACATCACGAAATGGCTTGCCAAAAAGCCCAAATGTGATGGCTTCTAACATAGTAGACTTACCACCGCCATTTCGCCCAGTAATAAGAGTTTTTTGAACCTTATCTAGTTGAATGTCAATAGGATTTCCACCTACTGACATTATATTTTGATACCTAACTCGGTTTAGTTTAAAATTCTTCACAAAAGATTCCTTTTAATGTATCTTTTAGACCATTCTATCATATCATCATAATCTAAAAAGTATTCATCAAATTCAGCCATGCAAACAACACCTTGCGCTGCTTTTGATGTGATATAAATTATTCCAACATATCTAGAATCTTCTTCGGTGTAATCAATATTTGCTACGAATTCATCGTTAATGTCAAATGTCGAAAACTTCACAGTATGCATCCTTAATACAAGATACAGCCATATCTTGTAATGATTTAGGTGTGTCATTATCTAAAATGTTGAAGTTAAAAGATACAGCCCAGTCAGTGCAGACCGTAACCTTTTTAATACAATTATCTTCAACCTCTAGCGGTTCAAACCAATATTCAATAATTTCTTTATGCCCAATATCATCTTTTACTTCGCATTCAAAATGCTGACTCATCATAACATTTTTAAATTCATCAAAAGTCATTGTGTTGCCTCTACATATAACTGGTTTGCATATTGAATAAGTGCTTCGCGATCAGAATCAGTGATGTCTGGAATTGCATTAATGTATTCTTCCATTAACGTCTGAAGTGATTGAACTTCAACTTCTTCACTATCATCTGACTCGACAGAGTTATCAATCTTTGACACAACTCGTAATGAATGCACAACTTTTTCTAGTTCAGATTCGAACTTCGTTAGATTTTTGTCTACTTCAGTTACTATAACACGCACTGATAGATTTGTAAAATCTTTATAGTCAATTTTTCCCTTAAATGGATATTGAATTCGACGATGCCAGGTAGTGTTGTTTGGAATAAATTCCATTCGTTCTGTTTCTGTATCAAACATCCAGAACCCACGAGGGTCATTCTCGTCACCCGCAGTTAGTGTCCATGGTGTCCCAATATATCTGACGTTAGCAGCCTCAGAGATAGTATGGAAGTGACCAGACCACACCTCTTTATAAGTCTTAAGGAAATCAGGTTCAAGACCGTGAGATTTCATTCCTTTATAAAAATAAAATCCATTCAGTTCCCAGTGACCAACACAAAAAGAAGCAGATGAAGTTTTAATATGTTCAAGAATTTCACCAGTATTTTCTTCACACATCCAAGGAATTAAATCAATCAAACATCCGTCAAAATCTACTGTAGTAGGCTTATCATATACTTTAACATTAGGATATTTAGCCAAAAGCTCAGTAGAAGCATTTGGATGCATTACATTTTTGTAGTGGAGATCGTGATTTCCTACAATAGTATGTAATGTGATTCCAGCGTCATCAAGCATTTGAACTATTTCACGGGCAAACTCCATAGTTTTATGTGTGATTGCTTTTCGCACATCAAAAATATCACCATATTGAATCCATACAGTAATTCCATTTTTCTTAGAATATTCTATCGCTTGCTTAATTCCATCAATTTGAATACCGCGAATCCACTCATCATCAGCTTTAACGCCTAAATGCCAATCACCCAAGTTTAGTATTTTCATGGTGTCTTTTCCATCCTAATTTAGCTGCTTTTGAAACCAGTTCTTTAATTTTTCCTTTTGTCCATTCAGGACCAGGAGGTTCATGACATAACATTTGCTTAACTCCGTTATTATACCATTTTTTACCTTTATTATGTGATGAAGCTTTAAATTTATTTGACCTTCCTTTTACATAACCTTCTGGAATATAAGGCAAAAAGGCAGATTTTCCTGTTAATGGATCATGTGAATGTATATTTCCTTTACAATTATGAGAACCATATAATGGATGATTTTGTCCTTTATTATCTCTTCCAAATGAACCTTTTGGAGCAGCATATGACATATTAAAGAATAATGGATTTTTAACTGCATCATGCAATCGTTGATAATATAACTCGCATTTAATAGCTTCTTCACGCGTATCAAATTCAGCTAAAATGCATGAATCAAATAAGTGAGGATTATCTGAAAGCTCTTTATTATAAATTTTCTTATACTTTTTAGATAAAACTGAACCATGATATCCAGCTAAATGCCTATCTAAAGACGTAGATCCAATATAAAAAGGAGGAAGCTTATCTCCACTATATATTGTTAAATAAGTTATATATTTTTTCATATATCAAGAACCGTCATTGAAATGCAAAATAAAATTATTGAAATAAATCCATCTGGAGTGCTAAAGAACCCAATCCAACATGCTCTGGTGAACAGATAAAACGCTAGAAAAAGTATCACATATCCAAGAAATATCATTATATCAAACTCCGTATAAAGCTAAAGGGCCGAAGCCCTTTATTTTGTAATAATGTCAAACTGTTCTTTAAAGCAGAAGCTTGAATCTTGATGCTGATACAAAAATTCATAAGCTTTTTCGCGTTCACGGTCATAAAGAGCTCGGTCAGATGACAGTTCTTTAATACGTTCAAATGTTGATTCCATGTCATTTTCATCAAACCAAACGATACCGCTATCATGAGAAATTAACGGAGTATTATCAACACGGAATTTTAAATTTTCGCCAGTAGATTTCCAAAATACCGGAATTGTTCCACACGCACCAAGCTCGAGATGAGTATATTCTAAAGAACGTTGTAGATATTTTTTATCCAACTTACTCAGCTGATAACCAAATCCGGATTTACTCATGCGTTCAAGCATTTCGCTATTTACATAACGGTCGAGAATTTGCGTCGGCAAATTAGGAGCAATTTTAATTTGGTCTACTTGATGAAGACGATAATATTCGTATGGAATTCCTTTTTCTTTAATAGGAATGAACGCTGGAGAACGTTCCAGACCTTCCATAATAGTACTTAATCCCGCAGGTTTAAGATGTTTTTCGTGAAAATCAAACATCTGATAAAAACCTTTCCATGTAGTCGTACGACCGATCCAACGGTTGACATTCATATTAATTTCAGAAACATCTTTCCAGTAGGTTGATCGAACCTTCGCAATATCCATAGGAGGCTGAAAGTTGTATACAGTCGGTGCTTCTTCAATATCATCAAACAGAGAAACTGTTTCTGGATACCATTCTTTCATCAAAACTTTATTAAAATCACCATTATCAGAATGACTAAAAATAACATCAGCTCGACGAACAGTTTCTTCTAATCCCAAATTTCGGCGCAAAGAAAGAGAAGAATGGTCATGTTGATAAACTACAACACGAACTGAAGGTTTAATGTTATCAATAATTTTTTTATAGTTATTAATAGTGTCTTCTTCGACTGAAGTAGCAGGAACTGAATTGATAATTAGAATATCACAATCATTTACCAGCTTAAGTGTTTTATCGTATTCTTTTGCCAATAAAACCGGAATTGAAAATGATTTATAATCATGCGCGCAATTACGGGTAAATGATTTATCTTTAGCATAAACCAAAGTTACTTCATGACCATTTTTAATAAACCAATCACGCTGCTCGAGAGAAAATTTAGTTACGCCGCAACCTTCAAGACCTCGAGCCATAAAAATGCATACTTTCATTTAATATCCTCATTGTTTTGGTTTATTTTACCAAAAATTTATAAAGCAATATAGGAGCCGAAGCTCCTATCCGCATAATATACCATACAGAGGCTCATTAGAGCTTCTAAATTTTATACGTTTATGTGTTATAGTTCCTTCTGCTTTAGCTTTATCATAAGACTCTTTAAAGCGTCTCATCATTTCTACTTTAGAGGAACGAATTTTATTATAATCTATTTCAGAAGTCTGGATGTTCATCTTTCACAGTTGCCACCATTTTTTGACTTGATAAGAATCAACCCACACTTTCATATTAGGGTCTGCTCTTACAATAGGAGGATTAACTTCTTTAATTGAACTATCATGGTATTCTTTTTCAGAAATTTTCACGCAAAGATGACCATTCAAAGATTCAGTAAATCCTGCATTAATTTTAAGACGCTTGAATTTTACGTGTGTAAGCATCAATCATATCCTCAATCTGCGATCTAGTAGTCTTCCAAAGAATACTAATGAGTTCATCGTTATATGGCTGTTTTAGAATATCCCGACTTTTCTTGATAGCATATTCGTATTGAGCGAAATTATTGTTTTCAGCTGCAATCTGAGCGTGCTTATAAAGACGGTTCAGTTCGCGTTTGTTTTTAGACAATAACTTATTTGCTTTTCTTTCTGCTTCAAGACGGTTCTTTTCTTCAATAGAAGAAATAAGCTTTTCCACTTCATCATTAATTTCGGGTTTATCAGTCATATTATTTCTCTAATATAAAATAAAAATCATCATCTGTTAAATGATACCGATAGTTTAATTCTACACCATTAGATTTAAAAGCGGTATCATACGGATTTTCTGGATCAATATCAATGTCAAGAGCTAAAACTTCCCTGAGATACATTTTAAGTAAATAGGGAATAGCTTCAACTTCAGGTATTTCTTCCAAGAATCCGGAGAGGTTAATCGTTAGCCTCATATAAAAAATCCAAACTAGGAGAATCGTCTACAACACTTTTCTTTTCAGCCCCCGGTGTTCTATAGGTTGATTCTTCGTAATGCGTCATTTTATCGTAGATGTCTTGAATAAAAGTTTCATCTACTAACGCAACCATATCGTCGTCACGACTGTCATAGACATTGTGAACGAAGTAACTGTATTTCTTTGCAACTTCCTTACGTTCTTTTTTAATACGTTGGACGAATGCATTAAAACAAGCTTGAGTTATATATGCATGTGGGTTTTTATATTTCGTTTCATCAAAATTATGAAGCCCCTTAATAGAAGCTTCTATACCATCTGCAATCATTTCTTGTTTCCAAGATTGGGTGTATCCTGAAAAGTTGAAACGTTTAGATAAGCCTTCTGCAATAAGCATAATGGCTAATCCGATAGTATCATTCTGACGAACTACTTTATTTGGGTCTTTATTATTTGCTAATTCTGTTTTCCAATCAATAATAGCTTGTAAAAGCTCTTTATTGTTTACGTAATTATATTTAGGCTTAGTTTCTGACATTTTCACCTCTTAGCTCAATTCATAGATCTATTATATCATAATATTTGAAGATCTATCTTAAAGCATAGAGGATATCAGTTATCTAAGTAAGCAGTATGCTTGGAACACTTTCTCCATCATCTTTTTAAATTCATGAATATCTATGTAATGATCATTAATATCAGCGCGATATAAAAAGTCTAAAAACTTTTTATGGGTATTAGAATATTTACTTCCATTTAATTCAGAAACATGGCTTTCCCAATATCCAACACCAGTTTTATTTGGGAAAAATGAAATTTTCATGTATTGGTCAACATAGAAAATACCAAAATTTTCAATAGCAATAGAAATATTAATTAATTTCATGCATTCATCAACTTAGCAGCTTCAAGAGCTGCATCTAGTGAATCAAACTGGTCAACGTATTCAATCAATTCGCCATAATTAGCGTATAACCACCATTGGCTAAATTCATACTCAAGGATGAATCCATTTCCTTCAATTTGAGTTAAACCAATGCCATTTGTATTTACTTCATATCCGGCAAGACGCAAATCGTTAATAAGAGCTTCGTTCATATTCATACCTTAGCAATTTTCAGGTCAGCAAATTTTTTCTTGCGTTGATTTTTCATACGACGAATAGTTTTATCGGAAATTTCATGCTTTTGATAAGCTTTAGATTCTACGCCAAAAGCTTTAACATCAAATTCTGACAAGATATATTGAACCAACAATTCGCGGACAGTATTGCGTCCAATCTTCTGATCGTTCTGTTTCATCGTCTGATGAAGCTCTTTTTCCCATTTATCCAAAATTTGAGGAGTTACAATATCGCCTTTTTCTAGCAAAGAAACTACTTTATCATATGCGTAAGAATTAATGGCGTTTTTAATTTGAATAGTCATACATTATCCTCAATTGCATTAAAATTTTATTATCCAAAAAGGGCCGAAGCCCTTAGCTAAACTGTTTGGCACCCTTCCAGCCTTCGTACATCATTGCGACTGATAATGACAAAGCTCCTTCACATGCTGCATACTTATTATTCCAGAACCAATTTAGAAAAACTTCATCCTCAATACCATTGTGTTTCATGTTCTGGAAAAATTTGGCACGTTCTTCAGCAATTCGTTGCGATAATTTAGATTCAGGATTCATTTAAATTTTCCAGTTACCATTTTCATCAATAAATTTAATCCAGTCATTTACTGACCACTTGGTCGTATCGCCTTTTGGAGCAACATTTAAAGTGTATAATCCTTGTTTAAAAAGCATGCGTTTGATATTCATATTTTCCTCAGCTGTAACGATAGCACTCGTTTGATTTACGCTTAGCAACTCGTTGAGAAGTATTGTAATCAAAATCATCGTCAATGTAAACTGATTTTTTCAACTTTCTTACTTCACCACGTAATTGGCGATTTAACTCATCTTTAACTTCTGAATCAATGCCTTTCATTCTACGCCATTTATCAGAGCGAAAAATGTTTTCGACCATATCTTTATGACTTACACCATCAGGAGCTTTACGCTTTCCAAAATAGTCATAATCACGCACTTTTAAATCTTTACGACGATACGTTTTACCCATGGAGTTTAATTTCCTTAGCAACTGAACTAAATACAGCACGATCACAAATCATCTGTTTATGTAACTTGAGTATAAGATAATAAACTTCAAAGCCGTTTACATAAGTAACACGAACAACATTACCATTAATAAAATAATACTGTCCCTTTTTAATTTCTTTATCAACCACAACCATATCAATTCCTCAAAGGCAATTCATGTGTTAATAATACCACAGTTTGAACTTCTTGTAAACAACTTTGTGAAAATTATTTTAGGGAATGATAAGAAGGGAACGATAGTTAGAATGGTAATATACAGAATGTGAGAAAGAAAGGCCCAGAGGGCCCATCTTAGTCTTCTATGATATCTCTATCATATCCAAGTGAAATGAGAGTTTCTTTGAAGTGTTTAATGTTCTTTTGTCTAGAATCATTAATGAAAATGACTGGATACCGAATGTTAAGAGATGTAAATCCAGCACGTTTAGCAAGAGATACAATCAGTGGACGATCATACTCGATCTTACCATTATTTGTAAGAACTTTATAGAAAGTAAAAGGAGCATTGAGCTCCTTTAGAAGTTTTGTAACTGATTGACATCCAGGACAACGACCAACTTCATCTGGAATTCCATAGACTTCAATCTTATTCTTTAAGTTCGAGTTTTGTTCCACGAGAAATAATTCCTTGATAAGCCCAATATGGCGGGTTAACAGAATCCTCACCAGAATTTTCTTCAGGAAAATAAACCTGGATAACAAATCCAGATGCATCAAAGGTAAAATAAACCGTAGGTAATTCACCTAACAATTCAGCACGATTATTAATTTCTTCGAGTTCTCGTTCTCGTCCAGCCCAAAAACTAGGATTTAGACTACATTCATAGAAATAATAGTCATTACCGAACATATCAAAACCCTTCCAACTCTCTACCACATACCGCTCAAAACTAATCATAATTAATCCTTTTTATCAAGAACAGCATTCAGCTTATTAGTAATTTTATCCAGACGCTCATTGAACTCGCTAGAAGATAGACCTTTTTCTGGAGAAATCAAACTAATCACGAAAAATATAACAATAAAAGGAATAAGGAAAATAGCTCCAACTGCCATAAACAAAAAGAATGTTACAGTTGTAAGAAAATCAGCTAAACCTTTACGAAATTTATACATATTTTACCCTTAATTGATTAACCAAGCATTGATAAGCACTAAACTATATTGCGAATAAAATTCTGGGCCAAAATGAAAAATCATATCATTTATAGTGTCCATAATATAATTCAATTTAATCATGTTTCCACACCCCATCGGTATTTGACCAAAGTCGCTGATTATCTGATCCTCGCCACAACTTTTTGGTCGGAAGATTTTTCTCATACTTCCCATCAATAATAACATCAACATATTTAAGCATTTCTAGTTGTTTAATATCTTCAAACTTATATCCTGTCCACAACCAAATGCTTTTATTTGGATAAAGATTTTTTACTGTTTGAACAATGCAATGAATAACATCTCGGTTATCAGGATAGAGAGGGTCTCCTCCAGTTATAGTTAATCCTTCTATATAATCATTATTCAAACATTCAATTAATTGTTCCAGCGTTTCACCAGTGAATGGAATACCATTTCTAGCGTTCCATGTTGATTTATTATAACACCCTTCGCATTTATGCAAACAACCTGTAACGAAAAGAACGACCCTGCATCCAGGGCCATTCACAAAATCACAAGGATAAAATCTATCATAATTCATTGGTGTTTAACCCTATGCATGATTTCTTTATTTTTTCCAAGATTAAATCCGCGTTCATTCGGATTTCCCAAATAGCCACAAGTTCTTCTTATTGTGTTCATCTTTTTAGGATCAGTTTCTCCACAAATAGAACAAACAAACCCGTTTTCAGTAGGAGTCATTTCATGGGTACTTCCGCATGTAAAACATTTATCTACTGGCATATTAACACCAAAATAATCTAAATGTTGTGCAGCATAATCCCATACAGCCTCAAGACCTTTTAGGTTATTTTTCATATCAGGAAGTTCAACATAAGAAATGTGACCACCTGTCGCAATGAAATGATATGGGGCTTCGCGAGAAATCTTTTCAAACGGAGTAATATTTTCTTCTACTGAAACATGGAAACTATTAGTGTACCAGCCTTTATCAGTAACATCCTTTACACTTCCATATTTCTCAGTATCAAGTTTACAGAAGCGATAGCACAGGTTTTCAGCAGGAGTAGAATACAAGCTAAAAGCAAAACCGGTTCTTTCAGTCCACTGCTTAAGACGAGCATTCATTTTAGTTAAAATTTCCTGTCCAATATCACGACCGGCAAGAATATTCAATTCGTGAATACCAATGTATCCTAGGGACACTGAACTTCTACCGTTTTTAAATAACTCAATTATGTCGTCATCAGGTTTAAGACGAACCCCGAATGCACCTTCTTGGTAAAGAATAGGAGCAACAGTCGCTTTAACTCCTTTTAAGGAACTAATTCTACACATCAAAGCTTCAAAACACAAATCCATTCGTTCATTGAACAATTCGGCAAATTTCTGTTCATTGAACTGTGTTCCAATATAAGAATCTAATGCAATACGAGGAAGATTCAGTGTTACAACACCAAGATTATTACGTCCATCAAGAATTTCATTACCAGTCGAATCTTTCCATACGCTCAAGAAACTACGACATCCCATTGGAGAAACAGGAATAGATGAACCAGTGATAGCTTTATTGTTCTTAGCTGAAATAATATCAGGATACATTCTTTTGCTTGCACACTCTAAAGCAAGCTGCTTAATATCATAGTTCGGATCGTCTTTATAAAGATTAACGCCTTCTTCAACGAACATAACAAGCTTAGGGAAAATAGGAGTTATCCCATCGCGACCAAGACCTTTAATACGATTTTTCAGAATTGCTTTCTGAATCATTCGTTCAGTCCAGTCAGTTCCCGTACCAAACGTAATTGTTACAAAAGGTGTTTGTCCGTTTGAACTAAAGAGAGTATTTACTTCATATTCATAAGCTTGGAATGCATCGTATACGTCTTTTTCTGTTTTAGATTGGGCATAATTCAATGCATCAGCGATTTGCCATTTTTCTGCATCCTCAATATGTTTTGCATAGGTGCGTTTAACATAAGGAGAAAGTACTTTATCTACATTCGCAAAAGTCGTTCCGCCATATTGATGAGAAGCAACCTGTGCAGTAATTTGTGCCATAATTGCAGTAGCAACGCCGATTGATTTAGGAGTTTCAATCTGCGCATTACCGAGCTTAAATCCATTCTCAAGCATTCCTTTTAAATCTACTAAACAGCAATTAGTAAATGGAAGAGCAGGGGAATAATCAATATCGTGGAAATGGATAATTCCGCTTTCATGCGCTTTCATAATAAAAGACGGGACCATATTTTTGGCAATGTGTTTAGACACAATACCAGCCATAAGGTCCCGTTGAGTTGGAAAAACACGAGAATCTTTATTAGCATTCTCGTTTAAAAGGTCTTTATTAGTTTTATGAATCAATCCTTCAATTTCTTTTTCAATCGTCATTTTAAACTCTTTCTAAGCTGCTTCTTAAATGAAGCTATTAATTGTGTTTTAGTGTCAGATTCATTATATTCAAATCCTCTTTGAAGCATCTCAGCCATCATTTCCTCTTTTCCTAAACGAGAAAATTCCTTTGATTTATCTCCAACGAAGTTAGGGTGAATATTATTTTGGGTGTAATCGGATTTTAAATAAGTAAGTAAATTTTCTAACCATTCAAGATAATCAACGCCTTGCCCCTTTAAGCCAGAACGATTAAATTTGTGTTTCATTTGACCTTCCGCTGCATTGCAGAGATTACAGAGCAATCCACGTACCTTTCCTGCTTTTGGTCCATTTAATTCATGGTCATGGTCAAGGTGATTAGCTTGAACATCAGGATTTAGTTCTCGTTGGCAAATTAAGCATTTACCGTTTTGTGCGTTATAAAATTTCTGTTTTTCTTCTTTGTATAATTTGCCAGTCAATAACATAATAAAACCCTTACCTTGAATAGATAAGGGTATTTATTATTTTCAAGTATTGTAAAACATTCGATGCAATCGCTTATATTGTCGAATCATCTTTTTAGTAGGACGAGAATAAGTTCCTACACAAGTGGTCATATTAGGGTCAGTAGGACTTCCTTTAATAAAAAGTTTCCAGACTTTACCACCATTTAGCTTTTCAGTATAAATCAATTCAGTTTTCATTAGAATGGCCTATCAGAAAAAGAAATTTGAGTTTCAAGCCATTCAATGTATTCTGCCGCAGCTTGCATCAAATTTCCTTCATAACCATCGTTATTTTCTTGTGCAGCTAATTTAGCTAATGCGTATGAAATGCGTTCACCTTGAAAAGCGGCTTTAGGTTTATGAATAACTTGATCAACTCGTTCTACAACTTCTTCAATTTCGCCATTTTCCGCTGATTCAGTATTCCACAAGCACCAATACGTAATTGGCTTATCATAGATGTTAATAATCTTTCCATTAGAAAGTTCAATTTCAATAATTCCAGTATCAGGTTCTATATCATCTTCACATTCTTTTGCAAGTTCACGAACTTTAAAGACAGTACCTGCACTAAGTTCCGGCCAGTAATTACACAGCCCTTTATCAGCACGATTAATTCTAAACCACTTATCTACTGCAATCATGTCCCATCTCCATATCAATTAAGTCGTTTATCGTCGGTTCATTATATACTGTTTCTTCATCAGTGTAAACCGGTTCTTCCGGCTCTGGCTCTACAGTTTCCCATCTAGCCGCCCACCAAGGTTTTATAGCGTAATCCATTCTCGTACTGTCTGAGTTACTACGCGTTCACGGGGCTCGACTAGTTCAACAGTCGGAACTGCATAATACCAGTCAGAATGATAAGAACCTGAGCGAGATTCATTTACGGAAACATGTACATTGTGTTTTGGACTAAAATAAACACACTGGCGATATTGGCATTTACCATCTTGCACCCAGTCTTCTATTTCGATAGGTTTAAGATAATCCGAAAAATCGAAATCATAATTTTCTGAAAATGCATCATGGTCTTCGATGATTTCACTCAGAACTGCATCAACATCTAATTTATTTTCAATATTCATTTTTCACCAATTAATTTCGCAATTTATTAAGTTCTTCATAATCAATCCAGGATTCTAGTCCTGATGGCAAATCAGATTCAATTTCCCAAAGAAGTTCTTCAATTTTCTGAAGACGATCTAATTCTTCAGCAGGAATAGTAACCATTGACGGAGTTCTTGATACGCTAATATCGTAAATCATATTTACCCCAGTTTGACCATACAATCGCCCATATTTCCATTTAGAAATAGACTTTTCACCATTAGAATAATAAACTTCAAGTTTAGCACGGTTATTTTTAATTTGAATAACCTTGGCTGTCATCAAAGTTCCATACCCATAGTAAACTGCAACTTCATCACCTACATATACCGCGCTTCCGCGGTAGTCATGGATATAATCAGTTCCTTCGAGCATCATTTAAAGTATTCCCGCAATTGGTCAAATCCGCCAATATGACTTCCATCAGGAGCAAATACTTGTGGCATCGTCAAACCAATTTGAGTATCACGACCTAGTTTCGTCAGAAGTTCAGCGATTTTCTCATCATCAAAAACACCTTTTTCCGGCATAATGTTGATAAATTCAAACGGCTGTTTCTTCACAGTCAAAAGACGTTTTGCATTATCACAATACACGCATTTATGGATACTGCTATCATAACCATATACTTTAAACATATTATTCCTTAATTCCTAGTACTTGTTTAAAAGTCTCGTCGTAATCAAGACTTTGGCCAGTTTGTTCTTTATGTTTGTATATAATATCACTTACTTCTGATAGCATATTTTTATATGAACGGGTTAAAGCAGATTTAAGCACGCTGTATCTATCAGGAAATTTACCGTGTTCATTATAATACGCTATTGCTAATTCACGGACTGCCTTTTCAGCAGTCTCCATATATTCTTTACGCTTTGTCATTTTCTTCTCGGTCAAATCGGTGTTTACAATGACGACATTTATAACGAAGATTACTAGTCTGCCAATGAACTAATTGTACCTGTTCAGTACCGCATTCAGGACAATTAGGAACGTTTTTAGAAGCCCTTTCGCGGCGTTCAACCATAGCCATAATGGCATCCCATGCTGGAGGTTTAAAATCTAAATCGTCACAACCATGAATCTTTCCACGCATTTCCAGATCGTCTTCTTCACCAGCCATAATAATTTTAATTAGACTGGAATTACTTGAAGCTGCAATATCTTCTAATAGACGCTTTTTCATTTCAGCACCTCAATAGCATCACGTAAACCATCTGCTTTGGCGGTTAAAGCCTTAAGAACTTTAGTATGCTCTTCAATCTGTTTTTCAACTTCAATCAAACGAGCACTGAGATATTCACGTTCTTCTTTCATAGTATCATTCCCATGATTGTGCTTTGGTGTAGGTTTAAATTCGCTGGGGTCCTTTAACTTAATAACAAATTTAGTTTCAAACAGTGAAAGACCATAATTCGTATTATCATCAAAGGATTTAACTACATCCATATTAGATAATAACTCACGCAAATTATAAGCCAAAGAACTAATAGTTTCATTGTGTTTATTAGCTTCGTGCGGTTTCATATACGGAAGATTTTTATATATCTCGTGCGGAGCACAAATGATAATTGATAATTCAAATTGTCCATTCTGGGATGATGGAGTGAATTTAGCAGTAACCCAGTCTTTTACATTCACATTAATAGTACGATTATCACCATGACAAAACAGTCTACGAGAATGCTTAAAAAGCATATTAACGTTCTCATTAAATTCACCTGAAAACTCACTAGCGAATTTTTCTTTACTATTTTTAGAAAACCATTCTTCTAAATAAGTTCTTTTCACGTCATTAATAATATTAAATGTAACAACATTAGCATTTGATACATTAGTCTCAATGTAGCTTGGATACATAAATTTTTTAACATTATTAACAGCTATTACAGAAGATAGTAATCGGGAACGTTTGAACCACTCTAGCAAAGAACCAAGAGAATGTGAATATGCATTTTGTGTATCTTTACAAATATGGTTTTCCCATCCAATATAGTCTAAAAAATCACGAAGAATATTATTGATTACTGCTCTGTGTCCGATCTGATAATTACGGTGTTTAGTAATAAGGCTGTCAAAATAATCAATATAATGTTTACGAGTTTTCATGTTCTTCTCACTTGGTTAATGATTTATACTCCGAGCCATCCTTGGCTTTAAATTACTTAATTAACTGTAAAGCTTGTTCAAGACGATCCAGGCGATTAACAGATTCTTCCCAAATCCTTTTAGCCTGCTCATAATCTTTCTGCGCTTTATTAGAAATTTCTAGAACTTCTTTATAAGCTTTTTCTAGTGCAATAACTTCTGGACGAATTTCTACCGGTTCAGGTGAATCGTCAAGACATTCCATTAGTTCCTCAAGGGTAGTTTCTTCTTTAGGAGTATTCACAATTTCATCACATTTTTGTTGGTAAATTTCTTTATCAGTCGGTGAGTACGCACACTTTACTTCACGGAGACTAACTACAATTTTATATCCTTCCCAACCGCATATATTCTTAAAAGGATAAGTATGAATATTTTCTACTGTTTCCATACAAAGTAATGCGGTCTCTAACTGACGAGTTATATCGCTAGCAATTGAGAAAAATTTATTAATGTTCTTTTGATTAGCTTCTGGTGTAAAAAATTCATAATTCACAAAAATAGCTGCTTTATTTTTATCAAGCTCATATTCTTTTATGATAATCATATCAGAAGCCCAAGGATGGATTTGACGATAATCACCATAGCATAATTTAGAAGCTGATTTTAGAATTTGCTTCTTGAAAAGTCTAAAATTACTAATCCAACGACGAGTAAAAATATTCTCAGGGTCTTCTTTATTATTAAGATGATAAGAATTAACATCACCGAACCAACTGTATCCTACTACATCTTTAGTTCGTTTAATTTCTTTCCCAAATTTACCAAGAATATCTTGATTAACTAAATATGAAAGAAGACGAGAACCTTTAAAAGTTTCCTTAATATCATCTTTATATTCGCGACTAGAAATTTTATGAACTTCATGAATAAATTTGCTTGAAGAAACAATACTTGCATCAGTATTATTGAGCCATTGATTGATAATGGAAATAACACTATTCTGACTAGACACAGTCTTAACTTTATCATCAATAACGCTATTGAATGATTTGATATATTCGTTACGAGTCATATTAATCTCCTCAGTAGAAAGTAAGAACATTATACCACATCCTTGTGGCAAAGTAAACTAGTTTAGTGCATTTAGTGCATTGTTCAGTTTAGAACGTTGCTTCGTAAGATTTTTGACTTTTTCTTGAGCTTTTTCTAGCATCTTTTCAGCTTCTAACACTTCATTAGTTGCTTTAACGAGTTCATCATCTACTGCCTTGATAGACTTCTCAATCGCATCCGCATGCCATTTTTCAACAGGTTTAAGACTCGGATTTTCAACAGGAAGAAAATTCACTTTATTGAATTTCCATGCATCTTTATTACTTGAACTATACATCCAAAATTTAGGATCGTTTGATGAGTAATTGGATAAATTTAAGTTATCTTGCACTTCCTGCTTTTTCTCTTGTGGGACTTCGTCCTTTCTCAAAAAATCGTATTTAAATGAAACGATCATATCAAGTTCATACGTTGTTGTATGTTCCCAATTTCGCTCAAAATGAGGTAAAATCTTAGACTGAACAGCGGCAACAACATCCATATACTTAAATGCTTCTGTCAACTGTGATTTAAGGCATTCGCAAATTGAAAGAGAATTTTTTGTATTAGGTTTAAAGCTAATTCGCGCAGTTCTGTTATTTTCTTTTAATGGTCTTACTTCCATCTGAAGAGTATAACCATCAAATTTCAGATTCTTTAAGTTAATATCAGAACCTTTTAATCGACTCGCAATTGATAAAATTTGTTTTAATTGTTTACGGAATAGAGCAATAAATCTCCATTCAATACGATAATGATTTGGATTGAAAAATCCAGATGATAAATCGACCTTACTTTGGCCAACACCTTGAACAAATAGAGGATTTTTATAATCAATAGTTTTACAGAAATCAGTGAGCTGCTCACGAGCCGTCATTTGTGTAATATATCCTGCTTGGTTAAAATTGCGCACCCATTCACTGCTGTTCAGATGTTTAAAGGCATGAATGGAACAATTAACTTTACCAAGGTCTAAATTATTTTCACACAAAAACGTCATAGCATCACGAGTATAGCTGGCATTACGAACCATATCTTCAATTTGAGAACGAGTTTTCATGGTATTCCTTAAGATTTAAGTAAATCGACAATTTTAATTAACTTTTCACGCTCAGATTTAGCTTTACTACTCAGTCCAGATAGTCTGAAAATTTCATCATCATATTGTTGAATAGAAATATTCAGCTCTTCAATCTGTTTATTAAAATAATCAATTTGTTCAGAATGTTTTTCGTTACTACGAACTGATACAGGTTTCGTAGGCAATGTAGTTGAACTGGATTCATCCGGGCGATAAATTAAAATACAACTTGAACCAATAGGGCATTTTGCACCAGATGAATATTCTAATGTTCCAGCTTCTTTTAAAACTTCAAAAGCTAAACAGAGATGATGCCCCATATTGACATAATCTGTAGAGCGAGCTCTGATATAATAATCATCGCCACGAATACTAAATTTAAAGCATTTAAGGTCTTCTGTATTATTGGTCTTAAAAATCATTTGTTTATCTAGACCTTTAGCTAATCGAGCGCCTAATGCTAATAATCGTCTTTGATTTTCCCACAAATCCGCAATCATTTGATCGAATGATAATTTTGGCATTAGTCGACCATAAAGGTCATATCCTTTATTATAATTACGAAGGATTTCACTCGCGTTAATACGAGACAATGCTCCAATTTTATTAAGGGCTTTCATAATGCGATTAGATAAACTCATTCCAGATCCGTTTGTTCGCTGCAAATGTTTTTCTAATCCAAATCCAATATCAACTTTAAACTTATCTAAAATTTCTGCATGAACATCTCTGTCAATAACATTCAAATCCAAAGTTGGGTTAAATCTATGAAAAAATTTATCTGGCTCTGCACTGCGAAATACAGTCCATTCATTCATCATTTTTTTATTAACTAAAGATTTAATTACTGCATTGACATTATTAATTACTACTGACATATTTTCCTCACTCAATTTCAATTTTACTAAATATACAGAATAAGATGGAACAGACTATATAAGCACCACACACAGATTGAACTAATACCATTCCAAAGAACCAAACAATATTATCAAACAATGTCTGTTTTACGTCGAAAGGACGTAAACTTACAGTAATATTATCACCTTTTTCTATTGAAGAATACATCTCTGGGGAAATATATTCACTAAATCTATAACCATCTTTGAGTTCATATACGGCAATAAACGATAAACTAGACCCTTTTCCTTGTGTTCCTGTAATGGTATTAACTACAGTAACATCATAATCTTTATAATGCATATAATCATTAATTGCGTAATAACCATATGCAACTACTACACATAAACAACATATCAATAAATTCAATCTTTTAATTATCAACTGTTTCATAATAATCTCAATTAAAAGGGCTTAGAACCATTATACCATCCTTGGTATAAAGCGGTTATGCGAGTACCGTCTTTAACCGTTCTTCAAACTTCCGAAGAGTATTTTGGCGTTCAGCTCTTTGCTTTTTGTAAGTTTCAATACGCTCTGAAATGAGAGTGTATCGTTCATTTACTGATTCTTTCATAAAATCAGGAATTTCACGAGAAGCTTTAATCTCGTCAAATTTATCAATAACAGCTTGCTCTTCAGCAATTAAGTTATCATACATTAAAATATCTTTCTTGATGAACTCAATATCTTCTTGAGTTACACGAGATAATTTAGATGCTTTATCCTTTTTGTACTGTTCGTTAGTATCACGAGACCAGTGTAATGTACGATTTTTATTCGTATTTTTGTAAATTTCTACAATACCGATCTCATCAATAATAACGATCCAATTCCAACGGGATTTGTAAATTTGTCCTCCATCAACAGTGATTTCACCTCCGATTGAGATGTCATTAAAGAACTTGCTTTGTGCCTCAGATTTAAATTTACCATCGTTGTAATTTACCAAGTTGAAAATATCTTTAGCGTTCATTTTGTGTTCCTCCGTAGTTGATAGTTGTATAGTACCACAGAGGAACAGTCTTGTAAACCACTAAAAGAAACTTCTTTCACAATTTTTTCCACTGAACCATGCACTTACCGCTTTCTTGGTCTCAGGAGCAGTGTTATCCATAAACCATTCAAAGGCAGCCTTTTTATGATTCTGGAGGGCTTCTCGGGCTTTAATCTGCTCACGGTCTATTAACACTAACATATGAGCCTTTCTTGTCACCATGGGCTTCTTATGATTTTTTGAATACTCCCAGTCATTTGTCCATCGCATTGTCGTTGCGAACTGAAATACTGCTTCTTTAATTTTAGTTTCGTAAATTTCACGAGCCTTTGAGTATAACATCACTACCTCCATTCACCAGTTTAATTCTAGTCATCTTTTTAATGGCAGTCCATATAATCTATTTCTGAACTGCCTTTTTGTCATAGAAGTCCTCTTATGAATTATTTCAGAAGAGTAACCTCAGCGATTTCTTCCCAACCGTTTTTGTCGGTCATAATAAAGTCAGCAAGATAAAGAGCAGTACGCAGTGAAACATTGCGTAAACGATTAACATTAACTTTCATCCATGATAATGCTTTATAAGTTTCTTCATCAGAAAGACCGCGCTTTTGCATCATGTCAGTTGAAAGAATAACATCTTCAACCCTGACCATAATTTCTTCATTAGTGTGAACACCCAAATCCAAATAAACCGAGCGGGACACTAATGCTTGTAAATGTGGAGCAAGTTTAGTACCACGGTCTAATTCGCGGTCAATGTCAACGTTTGTGATAAAAACAATCGTTCCTTTAAATTCAAACTCACGCTCAATGCCTTTTTCTTCTAAGTAAGAAGACGCAGTGCTCCAGCAGACTTTACGGGTCTCTCCAGTGTCCAGAGCGGCTTTTAGAAGATTAAGAATATCCATATCAGAGAAAACATCCACATCATCAATCAAAAGGACAGAATTCTCTTCACGATTATTCCAAAGCTGCTCATAAAGACCAATACCAGAGATTTTACCATTAATGCTTTTATATTCAATGTATCCAATATCATTTGCTTTATTCAAAGCTTTATCTAAAGAATACGTTTTACCAATACCTGCTGCACCAGAGATAATCAATGAACGAATATTTCCATTAATAATACCATTCGTCATCATTCCCATAACATTAAATCTTTTATTAATGCGGGTTTTCATATCTTCATACGATTCTTTAACTTCTTCAACTTTTACACCATCATATGAAATATCTGATTTGTAAACCCAAACACCGCGACGTTTACCGTCAATTTCAACAAAAACTTTACCATCTCCTTGTGCATCTACCGGAGCATTATCTGGGAACCATTCGCCTAAGAGCTCAAAAGTTCCAGAGATTTCTTTACCGAAGTAGATACCCTTATTGATAGTTACAGTTTTCATTTTATTCTCCAATTTCACATTTGTTTTGATAGGGTAATAGTATCACACTACTACCCTACTGTAAACAATTTATTTTAATGTTTGCCAAATTTTTACTGCTTCGCGACGAGATACTTCTACAGCTCCAAGTTCTACGGCTTTTTGGCGTCGGCGAGCATGTAAGTCATAATGTTTAATGCGTTTATCTTGAAACCAAGAACGTTTCATTCCTATTGCTTCTGCCATTTTATGAAGCTCTTCAATATCTCCATCAATGAACATATGACAATTTTTAGTTGGATGACCGCGAAGTTTCCATCCATGATTCATTAAAACATCTACGTAAACTGTCATTGATTCTGCTCCAAATATGTTTCTATAATTTTCTGAGCGAGATAAACTGCGTTATCTTCAGTTGCATCTTCTAAGAAATTTTCAAAATAAGCTGAAATTTCTTCTGTGTCAATCAACTTTTTTACTTCAATTAACGTAGTTTTCATTTTATTCCCCAAATCCGTATCAGTTGATAGTTGTATAGTACCATAAAGCTTTATGCTTGTAAACCGTTTTGTGAAAAAATTTTGAAATAAAAAAGGGAGCCCGAAGGCTCCCTATCATTTATAATAACTTCGGTGGTTTTCAAGATAAACCCTCTCAAGGAAGTCATCCCAGAAACCCATGTCTACTTTTTGCTGCATACCGTTCTTAGAAGCTTCAATGGATGCTGCTTCTACTTGATCGACCACATCTTCCAAAAACTCTTGAACAGTTTTAAATGGATGTTTACCCAACTTCACGTCGAGAATAAATGGAGCATCTTGAAGTGGATAGACTAAGTCACCAGTTTTGTAAATTTCCAATAGTTGGAGTCCACCACGGCAAGCATGACTCAGAGCTTTCCAGTCAATGCCCTCATTAGCTTCGGCCTTACGAGCGCGTTCGCCGTATTCAGCATCAAGTTTATTCAAAGATTGCTTAAGCTCGATAAGAGAAAGCGTTGTCTGATATTTACGACCCAACACAGTGTAGAACGTTTGTGGACCTGTTTTCTCATGATTATGGAATACCCATTCACAGAACTCGTTCTCTGGAAGACGATGCTTAATATCTTCAACTTTAGTTCGACGCTGCTTAATGGAACCGTCTTCTTGGTAATCAACCCATTGCTCAGGGATTTGATTAACTACTTTCAATACATCACGTAATGCGGCCAAACGGGAACCCTTAACACCGTATTTAGAAGCTTGCTTGCGAACATATCCTAAATAGGATTTCATGTTAGTCGTATAAAAACGAGAACGGTTGTCTTGAATAAACTTCCATACATCAGGCAAATCAGATTTAACTACCAGTTCAGGTGGAGTGTGGAGCATATCCAATGCTACAGTTTCACCATCTGCTGCTAATTTAAAGAAATACTTAAGACTGTATAGTTCATGGTCAATATCATCTTTAGTGTTTTTAGATGATGTGCTGTTAGTGTTTTTACTCATATGCTCTTTAACATTTCCGATAAGAATATCACGAGCAGGAGGAACAAAGATTTCTTTAAAATCTACATCAGATTCTGGAGTAGAAGTTCCATAAAGATGACTACCAAAATAGCTTTTCATTACTGTTTTCATCATTCAGCCTTATATTCAATAACAGGACATACTTTAGCTTTACGCGCTTTTAAAAATTCGACGATAATAGATTTCTTGGGTTGAATAGGCTCAAGTCCATTTTTGATTCGTTCTTCGTTTTGTACAATGAGCTCAATTTCTTTATTGAGCTTTCGGTCGTTATATTTGTCTAACAACCAGGAAGGACCAATTACCGCCCCGACAGCAATAAGAACCATGACCGATAATGCTAAAATGCCTATACCAATTGAAGCTGGAATTAATGTCCATAGACTACTAAAGACAAAGAATTTAATTAAAATTTCTTGGCCAATTATTGCAGCACCTGTTAAAGTTGCAAATCCAACAATTGAAACCGCTAATACCGGGAGAAACGTTTTCCAAAAATAAGCACATAACGTTTTTGGACGATTCCATGTGCTGTTAAATGCCGAGTAAATTTTAAAGTGCCAAGAGTTTTCATTAATAATCATAATTATAATCATCCTTTCATTGAAGGTGTAACAGTTGTTAAATACTTAATCATAGCTTCAGCTTCTGATTTTGATAATGAAATTTCTCCATTGTTTTGACGAATAGAAATAAAATCCGGATGACGGTCACCACCAGCTTTTAAAACACACATATAAGTATCAGTTTCATCTTCAATATTTGAAATGATTGAAGCAGTTCCACATGAATGTGGTTTTTGATAAACTAATACAGCTTTTCTTCCACCGTTTGACTGTTCATAAACTTTTAATACACCAAACAAATCACTTCTTTTATCAATAGCTAAGATGTTGTTTTCATCTTCAATGTTAAATCCTTCGGATACTTCATAAAGTGTCACCCATAAATCACCAATATCAATAACAGCGTTCACTTTTCCATGACTTTCAAGAGCATTACAAATTTTCTTAATTTCATCATAACTCATTTTAATAATATCATCTCCTTGAATAAAGAAGATGTCATTTTTAAATTCAACGCGAATTAAACCACTTTCACTTGAAATAAACATATTTCCTCACTTTGAAATCATAGTTGGAATGACAGAATCAAGATAAGTCTTTAGCGCAATAGCTTCGTCTTTGGTAAATGTGACAATATGCGATCGAAAATCATCAATTTGACGAATAGTTAAGACATCTCCATCTTCATAACATTTTGATACATTTAAAACAGTTTCATCATTTTGATTGCAAGCGTTAGTAATAATAGCATTGCAATTTTTGAGCCATTTTAAACTATGTTTTCTTTCATTAGAATAATAAAAATATTTAATCTTATCTATAAAACTATCCCAATGGATAACTGATAAACACATTGACTCACTTTTAATATTAAATCCTGGGCATGAAGAATAAAAATGAATTTTGTGCTCATCATTGATGCTTACTATTTTATCAGTATAAGGATATTCAATTTGGGTTAAATGAATGATTTCGCTAGGAGTAAAATATAGCATATCATCTTCTTGCGTCAAACGATACATATTATTTACTTTTTCTATAGCCAATTCGCCAAAAAGCGGACTAACTTCTAATACTAATCGTTTCATAATGATTCTCTTCGACTCACTCACAATTACATACTCCTTTGAATAATATCAATAATGTTGTTCACCAGATTATAAGTAAACATTGGATAATTATATTGAATCATCACATACACAACAAACAAAACTTTCATTCTCTTCTCCTTGGCAGTTGACAAGATTACTATATCATAACCTTGCCAACTTGTAAACCATTAAATGACGTTTTCAATAAAATTCTGAAGCTTTGTGTGAGCATCAACCATGATTTTCATTTCTTCCTTTGCGAAAGCTGTACCTCTTTCTCGAGCAGAATACTCATAGTCAGAAACTGCATTAGCATATTCTTCAATTAGCTTCATTAAAAACATCTGCTTTTCAGTTTTCATTATTCCACCTAATCATTTCAAGATATTGAACTAACTTAGCTTTGGATTTATCCAAATCCTTTTTAGCTGCTTCTATACCATCGTATGAGTATCCTTCACAATGCTCAACTGCTAATTGATATGAATCTATTTCAACATCACGTGCTAATTTAATAATTTTTTCAAACTGTTCACGTGTTAGCATACTTAAACTCTCGTATTATGATCGATAATTTCATCAAGAAACATATCTAAAGCTTCTACAGCATTATCAACTTTAGCTTCAAATTTTTCAATACCTTTATTTGCAATGCCTGCCGAAAACCAAGCAAAGTCACTAAGTTCCTCATCTGCTTTGCGAATTAAAGCTACCAATTCTTTAATTTTATCTGCTTGTTCAATTCTAGTCATTATTCCACCACATATGAAAGAGAGAATATTGCACACGCCATATGAGTTGCAGCTTCATCACACATATCATAACGTTTCTTAAGAAGTTCTACAAGTTCTTCACTAGTAACTTCATCCATGTCGACGAAAAAATCACCATTAATGATGACGTAGATATTTCCTTCTTGATTGAGTGCTTCAATTTTCATGATGTTCTCCTCTTTATCCGATGGTTGTATAGTATCACGGCTCAAATTGAAAGTAAACTGGTAAAATGAAAAAAGTCTCCCGAAGGAGACTAATGTTATTCGAGGGAAAGAAGATATTTGCTCTGGTAAAACATCCCAGTAATATCATCTATCGTGCTTTGAATGGCTGGAGGCATTTCTTTATAAATGCTGTTAGATTGGTCTAGTATGTGATCAATCATTTTAATTGTATCGGTAGGAAGTTTACTGGCATCTGGAATAGAAGGCGTGTATTTTCTACCAGAATACCCTAAATATTGCTCACCAAATTTATCAATCAAATCTGGCAATTCAGAGAAAATAAAATCGTATGCTTTGTGTCTAGCATAACTTTTAGTTTCAAAATGTGCAGAATGAAAATAAGCTTGTGCAGCCATTAATAAACCTAAGTATTCATCTGCCTTTGAAGGTTTTCCACTTTGTGAAAAGTCGCTGAATTTCATTCAGTCTCCAATTTAATGTTCATAATTCTAGCGTATGATTGTGCCATCTCCGCGCCTCGTTCTATACATTCAAAATCGGAAGAGCACGGGTCATTTTTATAGGTCGTTCGCATAAAACTATAGAACTGTTCAGATGATTCTACGCTTTTATTTTCAAAAAGCATATAAACGTGTCTAATACCAGATTCCATAAATTTATCAAAATGAGGATCTACATTCGCTTCAATTGGTGGAGATAAAGCAAACGCTAATCCTAGCATGGCAAATAGTGCCGTTGCTTTTAAGGCCATAAAGGCCTCCTATCATTTTTGTCCTGTATTTACTTTATGCCGATGCACGGCCTTAACTTTATCAAGGTATTTTTCAAAATTTCGCAATCTAGTATAGTCTGCCGGAGATTGGTTGAGTGATACTTCTCGACGCAAAGCTGAAATGATATTTCCAACTTCCCTACGAATTTCATCTAATTGAAGAACAGTAAGATTGCGAAGTTGCTTTTCAGTTAATTGTAGCATATATACCCCTTTAGTTAGATAAACCTATTTATAACTTTTGCACTAACCGAGCTTTTTAGTTAATTCATTCCAATGTTTTCTACACAAAGAAACATAAATTTCATCACCAATACAGATTTGATTACCTTCTTTAACTGGTGTTCCATCTTCCATTAATCGAGCTGTCATAATCGCTTTTTTACCACAATGACAAACTGCTTTTAGTTCAATAAGTTTATCTGCGATCGCCAAAAGTTCTTTAGAACCTTCAAATAATTTTCCAGCGAAATCAGTCCTTAGACCATAAGCCATAACAGGAACATTATATGTATCAACAATTCGGCTTAATTGATGCACCTGTTCAGTTTTTAAAAACTGAGCTTCATCTACAAATACACAATGAATATCTTTTTGTGCTTCAGCCCATTTATAGAACTCAAAAATATCCATATCATCCGTAATAATATTCGCTTCCTGCTTAATTCCAATGCGAGAAACGACTTCACAGACAGAATCACGAGTATCAATAGCAGGCTTAAGAACTAATACACCCATTCCGCGTTCTTTATAATTATGTGCAGCAGTCAAAAGAGAAGCAGATTTTCCAGCATTCATTGCTGCGTAAGTAAAAATTAAACTCGCCATATCACCTTCTTAAAGCGTATTCACATAAGCTATTAATTCGTTTTCTTTCTTATCAAACCGATCAGCAAATTCTTCTTGCTGATCGGGAGATAGCGGGCCGTATTCATCATAAAAGGTGTTTGCTTCTGTATGCTCATCTAGAAGTTCATGGATAAGCTCAAACAATTTATCTTTTTGTTCTTTACTCAGACTCATATATTAATTTCCAGGAGTTTTAAAATAATTCGCTTTTGCTTAAATATTTCCATAGTTAAATGACCAGTATCTTTTTGACCGATTCCAATGGCAAAACCTTTATTGACAGCGAGTTCAATTAAATTATCAAGCTCACATAACACTTCATATTGTAACTCAGAACTATTCATTTCGGTTTACCTTCTTTAACGAAATCAGGATAAGGATAAAATCCTGAATAAAATCCTTCACCTTTATGATTGATGCATCCTTTATTAGAACAATAGCACCAATAATCGAAATCACAAGTCATTTCATCATTACATAAAGCAAAAACAACTGGCCATTCACACTTTTCGCAGTGGGCATTTTTAAGAATACTAGTTTGGCTCATAACCATGTAACCTTTAAACAATATTCTTCTACATGTTGTTTACGACCTTTCTTATCAATAAAGGTATATTCAACGAATGTTCCAATATAGTCTTTATCTACATCATGTGGACTATTAATTGGGCATTTAGTACGGCAAATGCGTTCCCATTGACGAATAATTTCCACTTTGTTTTTAGGATCAAACGGATGCGGGTAATGTACTTTCATAATCCACCACTATTAAATCAATATCAGGAGTAAACATGTCGATTAATTTAGAAACCTTATCCCAATCGCCGCCAGCAATACCGCAACCTATACGTGGAATGTAAATTACTGGTTTAAACAAAAGGGTTTCTGCCTGTAGATTTAATTCTATCATGCAGTTTACTAAAGCACCATAATCAAGATTAGGACCCGGTTCGTATTGCGTATACAGGTTATAGCATATACCAAATCCCGTAGGGCTATGTTTAAAAACAATAGACATATCACCTAATTTATCACGAGAACCGTACTCGGTAGTGGTTTTATCTATTTCTAAAATTTTGGGATAGGCTCTTGCTAATTGACCTGCTACGCCAGAGCCCATTGTGTGAAAGCAATTGCACCCGTGCGCAATAATATTACCTTGAAGAAATAGGGCGACAATATCGCCCTTGATATATTTTACAATCATCTAGTACTCAATCCTCGATTATAAGAATCTACTAAACGGTCAACCATTGAATGACAAGCGGCTTTATCTTTCTCCTCCGCAACTGAACATTCTAAGGTATTCCACTTTTTAGCATATCGTTTTAACAATGTATCATTTTTATATCTGCTTGATTTATCTCTTTCTCCGTCTTTATATGCATATATTAATTTCTGCGCAAATTCAGCTTGGCATGCTTTATTTTTCCCACAATAATCCGCGGCAGTACGGTTTACATACTCTCTAATTTCAGTATATGATGTATCTGCTAACACAGAAAATGAAATTAATCCTATACATAAAACCAAAATTTTAGTCATTTACTATTTCCAAAAGTTTATTATTTTTAAGGTAATTAGCCTTTTCTAGGACTTCAGAAGCATATTTAGAACCTGCTTTAACATTCCATCCCGAATTATAAGAGGATATCGCCTTTCTTATATCGCCCTTATGTATATTTAACCAATAAGAAAGTTCAATGTACGCCCAGGAAGCTGAATTGGACCGTTTATTCAACATTCTTTTTATTTCAGCATCGGTCATATTATAACCAAGTTCCTTAACTCTTGCTCGCATAGTAGGCAAATAATTTTGGAACATTCCATAGGCATGATGCTTTGGTTTAGATTTTAAATTAACTCCGGCAGAGCTTTCTTGCCATAAAATAGCAGCCATTATATGACCTAATCCGCTCTTGTGGATATTTTTGTGTGTTTTATATTTTCCATCCTTAGAAAATTGTTCCCCGAATTGATACGCGTAACGCATGTTATCGAGTTGGACATTACTGAAAGTATGCTCGGAGCTATGCGCCATCATTGAAATGGCCAATAGACCAGCGAGTAGTGCTTTTCTCATGCTTACCTCATTGAGTTTTAATTACTGCTTTAGAAGCCTTTCCTGGTAAACGACGACTGTTGATAATTGCCATCCTGCATTGAAGCGACGGGTCTTTGAACTTCGCATTAGGTTTACAAACTGTAAATCCAAGCCAAAGATTTCCATCTGTGATTTCTAAACGTCCAGGACGGTATTCAACCCCATCAATAAAATCCTCGTCAATGTCAGGACGCGGAGGCATACTCAGGAATTCATTAACTTCTAAAACATGGTCTTTTATTTTGTGGAATAATTCAAAAACATATGTCTCATCAATCTCCCGTTGAATTGCACGATCAAGAAGATGCTGAGAATATTTTAGATGAAACGATGAGACCCCTGCTGCTTTTGATGCCTCACGAATCTCATTGTTAATTTGACGAAACTCCGACTCAAAGTGACGACGAAGCTTATTTCGACGGATAAAAACTTCTGTGTTGATAGTCATGTTATTCTCCTCTTAACTGATAGAAAAATTATACCACAGTCAAGAGGAAAAGTAAACAGTTATTCTTTAAATCTAATCAATTTATTCATAGACTTTGAAACTTCTGCACGGACCTCATGTAGGTTTTTAAGCTGCTCAAGACGCTGCTCATAGTAAGCAATTTCATCTTCTTCGAGACAGTCCTGTGAATCTTCTTTAAGATAACGTGCATAGTCCTGGAAAGCTTTACGGACTACTTCTTGGAAGTCATCAAGACTTTGAATTTTCTTAGGAGCAACAGATACACGACGAGGGGCAGTATAATACTCATAACCAAACCCTGCGCTTAATTGAGCCATTAATATTTTTCCTCTGGTTGGAACACAGCACGACAAGCCCACATACTGGCTTCTTTGAGTTTCGTTTTAGCAATAGTTAACTGATCGAGGCTTTCAGCATAATTCTTCGCGAATTCACAGTCTTCACAATTATCTAGTGCTTCCCAGAATTCATCATATAAAGCGTCAAAGATAAGTCCTAAACGAACTTCAGCATCTTTGATTGCATTCACTTTACCGATTTTCTCTTCAGTATGTGGCTTATAACCCTTAATGTCTTCAATCATATTTGACTTCCTCGCCAGTACATAAATCATATTCAACTAAACGAATAGGTTCATGAATGCCATATCCTTGAACAGAAATTTCTGTCGTAGGATAAATTCCACTAATATCACCCATATTCCACGCTTCATTAAATTGCTGTTCGCCTGAATTACTAAACCACTCGGCGAAAGCATTTAACACATCTTTAGAACCTTCAATAATTATCTTTGCCATTACAAGCTCTCAGTAAAGGTACGAGCGATAACGTCGCGCTGCTGTTCCGGAGTCAGAGAGTTAA